>ENA-UADO01000406-UADO01000406.1-human-gut-metagenome-genome-assembly--contig:-NODE-406-length-14951-cov-4.389165_pt1 | contig 14951 bp, 9 predicted proteins | sample MGYA00244266_ERZ654262 | MGnify/ENA primary metagenome ERZ654262 (study PRJEB26926, sample SAMN06165164) | human gut metagenome | biome: ENVO:00009003; feature: ENVO:2100002; material: ENVO:00002003... | reverse complement strand
CGAGATCTAGTACGGTCTCGTGGGCTCGGAGATGTGTATAAGAGACAGCTCCAGACCTGCGTATTTAATTGCTTCTAAATACATTGTCAGTGTACTTTCTTTCCCTTCTTCAAGGTACTGTATCAAAGATACCTCTTTTAGATAATCGGGATTGGTGTCTAGTTTATAATCGGTTATTAAATTACAACCGGAGAAAAGTAGTACTATAATTGATAGTATGTAATGAGTCGATTTCATATTTTCATATTTTAAATGATAAAATTATTTGTAATACTCGTTCTGCTCGATTAGCTTGCTGCGACGTAGTTCCTCTAAATGAATCGGCCATACTAGTGCTTTAGGACTCAATTCGATGACAGGAGATTCGTCTTCTCCGATATCGTTTCCTCTATTTTTAACGGCTTCAAATACTTTGCCTGTGCGGATTAGGTCAAACCAGCGATGGCCCTCGTAAGCTAATTCATATTTACGTTCGTTGAGAACGATTTCTTTTATTCCTTCCTGGTCATATTCTTCGCGATTGAGAAACTGTTCTTCGGGAATCTCGTAATCACTTCCTCCGGCTCTTTTCCTTATTTGGTTTACTAGTTTCATTGTTGCTTTACGATTTTCATCTGTATCTTCCTGATTGGCAATAGCCTCTGCTTTCAACAGGATGATGTCTGCCAAGCGAAGCATGACAATGTTACGGCTGTCAGCAGTGTAGTCAAAGCCAATTGTAAATTTGGTGACTTTGTATTTACTACCGGCTACTTCTTGTATTGCAGCTGATCTCCAAGTGCTTCCTTCAGCGTCAATGGCTTTTCCGAATCTAGGGCGAGGGCGTAAGATAGGCCATGAGCCGGCTAGATAAGTTGTTAGATTCTTTTGGTCATCTCCATCGGCAACATTGCTTGCCAATTCAAAAATCGATTCTTTACTGCGTCCGGTATTAAAGATTTGTGCATATTCGCTGGCTTGTACCAATGCTTTGAAATTTTTGTTTTTGACATCGTCTGTCGTACCGGTATATTTTTCGTCGTATAAGTTCGCTAAAGTATAATTGGTATTAGTCAATACTTTGTCAGCCATATTGATTGTTTCTTCATATTTATGTTCCCATGCATATACGTGAGCATTGATGGCATAAGCTGCTGTTTGGGTGAACGTCGTTCGTGAAGTCGAATTTTTATCAATCATGTTAGATGCATTTTCTAAATCACTGTGAATTTGTTCGACAATGTCGGCAACAGCAGCTTTGGGGAGGTCAAAACTATCGTTGGAGTCTAAATAAGGTGCTGTTACCAATGGAGCATCTCCCCAAATGCGGATAATCCAGAAATAGGTGAACGCTCGTAGGCAATAAGCTTGTCCCATTACATCATCGGCTTTTTCTGCACTTATGCCGCCTGCTTCAAGTACTTGTGGAGTAAACTTAATGACAGCATTTGCTTGTTTGATAACACGATAGTAATTATACCATGAAGCCCAAAATATATTATTATCAAGTGAATTGTTCACTACTTTATCAGCATTCACGTTAAATGCGTTGTTGTAAAATGCATCACCCCTCATTTCGCCATAGGCTAGGAAATTGATACTCAAATCCGACTGGAGTGTATTGTATCCTCCGTATAAGATTCCGTATAAGTGTGACTCTTCTTTAGGTGTGTTTTCTGCTGTCCAGGAAGTAGTCGGCTCCAACTCCAAAAGAGAACAGCTGGAAAAGCAAGTGCCTATAAAGCATATTAAAATAGATAGCATTTTCATATTTGATGGTATTTACGGATGATTAGAATGTGAAATTGACACCAAGATTATAAGAACGGCTCTTAGGGAAAGCACCGTTATCAACTCCTTGGATAAATGGTGATGTCGAAGTGTTTACCTCCGGGTCGTATCCGCTATACTTGCTCCATGTGAGGAGGTTTGTGCCGGATATGTATACATTGGCTGATTTCAAGAATACTTTCTTGCACCATTTAGGAGGAATATTGTAGCTTAATGTGATTTCTTTGATGCGTAGGAAAGAGCCGTCTTCCATGTTAAAAGAAGAAGGACGGAAGTTTTCCATTTTGTCTTGATAGCGAATCATCGGGAAGTTTGTAATGTCGCCTTGTGCTTTCCAACGTGCTAATGCGTCTTGTCCTAGATTGCTAGTTGTTCTCATGGCATTACGGGTGCGTCTCAACTCGTTCATTATTTTATTTCCGTATGACCATTGCATCATGATATTGAGTGAAACTCCTTTGTAGGAGAATGTATTAGACATACCGCCAATAAACTTAGGATTGGGATCACCGATGATGACGCGGTCATTGTCGTCAATAACTCCGTTTCCATCAATATCCTCCCAAATCATGTCACCGCCTTTAAATGGGGCACCTGTAGAGGCTCCTTTTCGTACCTGGTCTTTTTGTCCGTTGGGCAGTATATAAACGTTATCTTCATCTTTGGAGTAGACACCAAGTGCTTTGTGAGCATAGAATACTCCCATTGGTTCGCCAACTCTTCCTAGTGAGAAGTCTCCTATGATGATATCTTCATTGTTGGGAAGTTCGGTGATTTTATTCCGGTTCATGGAAATATTGAATGACGTTTTCCATTTAAATTTACCGGTAAGGTTGACCGTTTCAAGCAGAAATTCCAATCCTTTATTTTCTACACTTCCGTAGTTTCTTGGAACGGAGGAGAAACCTGTGTAATTGGGGACGGGAAAGTCAAATAATAAATCATTCGTTTTCTTTAGATACGCGTCGGCGTTGAATACTACACGTCCATTGAAGAATGAAAGATCCAAGCCAATATTATATTGAGTTGTTTTTTCCCATCCGATAATATCGTTGGGCATTGCGTTATACAAAATTTCTACATTTCCGTCATATTTGTTGGATGAGGCTGTGTAAGAACCCAATGAGGCGTAATTCGAAATTGTCTGATTACCTGTTACACCGACGCTGGCTCTGAACTTAGCATCACGTAATATCTTTTTCGCAAAGTTCATAAATTTCTCGTCGGAAAAGCGCCACCCGATAGAGGCTGATGGAAATGTCCCGAATCGTTTGTTCTTTCCGAAACGGGAGGAACCGTCGCTTCGAAGAGTGGCTGACGCGAGGTAACGTCCTTTCCAGTCATAACTGACACGCCCGAAGAAAGAGAGTAGTGCCCTTTCTGATTCGCTTCTAGATATGTTGGTGTAAGTAGAGGCATTTTGAATGGTTATAACAGATTTGTCAATATAGCCGTTTCCGTTTAAAACGATTGCTTCTGTTCTGTCTTGTTGGAATGATTGTCCGAGTACTACATTTAAATGATGAGATTTGATTTTTCCGTTATATGACAGTGTGTTTTCGTTTAAAAAACTTTGGCTTTCGCTCTGCCGGAACTTGCCATTATCGCGAGCTGGTGTATTGGAATCGAATTCCTTAGGCATGAAACTGTCTTGATTGGTTTTGCTGATATCTCCGGATACACTGACTCTTAGGTTAAGACCTTTCGTTAGATTTATCTGTATATATTGGTTCATTGTCAACCACCTGCGTTTAAAGTGTATAGGAACTTTGGTCGCTACAGCCAGTGGGTTACGTTGTTCTTTTACTCCTAGCCAGTCTACCACTTCACCGGTTAGAGGATCGTATGGAGAGAAACAAGGATTAGTGAACAAGGCGGCTCTTAATGCACTGTAATTGTTGCTTCCTGAAGAGAGGATACGGGTATAATCCATGTTACTGAAAGAAACTTTAGTTCCTGCAGTGATACGTTTCCCTACCTTGTAAAGGAAATTGGCTCTCAGATTAATTTGGTTGTATTTCGTATTAATAACTACTGGTTTAAGATCTCGATATCCGGCTGATACTCCATAAGAGAAACTGTCACTACCACCGCGTACACTTACATCGTTACGGGTTTGGTATGCTGTCCGGAATATTACGTCTTGCCAATCTGTCGTGCGATTGTAGTAGGGATGGAATGGATTGACAATCCAACCTTGTTCGGCAACCTGGTTATTGTTTGCGCGTGCTTCTTTATATGCTGTACGAAATTGCTCGGCGTTCATTGCATCCAGCTTGCGTGAAATGGAGACGACGCTTGACGTATGGCTGACAGTGACAATAGGCTTTGACTTTTCAAACTTGTTTCCACCTTTGGTGGTGATCATAACAATGCCATTGGCGGCACGTGAACCGTAAATAGCTGCTGAAGACGCATCTTTCAGCACTTCGATAGATTCAATGTCGCTTGGGTTGATACCGGCTATGGGACTAAACGTCGCATCACCGTCGATGGAAGAAATATTCTCGCTTTCAATAGGTACGCCATCTACAATATACAGTGGTTCACTACCTCCGTTAATGGAAGACGCACCGCGAATTTTAATCGATGAGCCGGCTCCGGGTTCACCGGAAGTTGACACAATTTGCATGCCCGGAATCTTTCCTTGTAAAGCTGTATTGATATTCCCACCGGAATTAGAGTCCAAATCTTTAGAAGAGATAGTCGTGATCGAGCCAATAATATCTCGCTTGGCTTGAGTTCCGTAACCTATGACCACAACGTCATCCAGTGAATTATAATCTTCTTCTAATTCAATCATATAACTGGTTTTATTTGCTTCCAGTTTGACTATCTTCCTTTTCATTCCGACATAACTTATTTCAAGTTCTTTGTCGGATTGTCCAACGTAAATAGCGAATTTTCCATTAACGTTGGTTACAGTTCCCCGCTTTGTTCCTTTAATAAGGACATTTGCTCCGATGATCAGCTCTTGGTCACTTTTCCCTTTTACGATGCCGGACACTTTTCTATCTTGTGCAAACAGGCTCATGGAACAGGCGGTGATTCCAATTAGTAATAGAAGGATTTTGTTTTTCATACAGTAAATTTGAATTAAACGATTTAAGTGCTTTATATCTTTTACGTAAGCTCACAACAAAAGTAAAGGATTTAGTGCTCTTTAGTTAGTGGAAATACGCAAATCAATCCTCATTTTACGCTAAAGATATTCTGGGAATTCCTCATTTCTTGCAAAATAGTAGAACCTGGCACTAATAACTCCATGGCCCAAAGAGCACTTAATGCTGCATATTTGGAGACAGCCAAAGACTCTCCGTGTACGGCCTTAGGATAAGCTTCTGATAAACGTTTCATGGAACTGAATGAACTTTCGGAACCGAATGCCCAGATATATTTCAATAAAACAGCCCGTAATTCCGGTGAATCTTGGATGTATTCTCTATAGTATATTAGTGGTAAGGCATTTAAAGTACAACGTCCTCCTCGTAAGTACATCTCATTCTCACGTCCTTTTAATAAAGGCGGGAGGAAAGTCCGCCTCAGGTTGTCATCTATAATTTTATTCAGGTTATCATCGTGTAGTGCAAGGCGTACCCAGAACAAGGCTTCTGCTTGGTAGTAGCCCGAGGCAGGGTATGTTGCTTTGACATAATAATTGGCATTGCGTTTTGCAATTGCTTGGTATTGCATTTGAGTAGAGTCTTTCTGTAAGATTCCCATGCAGAGTTGAAAAGCTAGAATATCTGCTCCTACCCAGGATGGTCCTGTTTGTATTTTCTTTTTCCCATATTCGCCCAATCCGTACATTCCTTCGTTAGCATGCCCTTTTGCAAACTCCTGGGGGTGACTTTCTCTCAATGAAGCAGAACGTATACTGTCTATATAAAAAGTTTCCGCCCAATTAAAGAAGCGTGAACACAACCTCTGATATCTTCCTTTTCGTACAGGATCTGTTATGTAGCGTAAGGATTGTGCGATAGCAAGGGCTATTTGTCCACCATCTGCAACATTATATCCGCCTGAATGTTCCAAATATCCCATGGGGAGTTTGCCGTCTTCGGATTGTCTGTCAGCTAACATGTCATAAAACCGAAAGACGCAATTTTCTATTTCTTCAGAAGTTACGATTGGTAAAGTATTATTGCTTTGTGCGCCACAATGTTTCTCTTTTTGTAAGAAATGCAGATAGGCAGACATGGCTCTTACTCCGTAAGCATCTCCGAAATAATGATGACTGATACGCCCGTCCGGGTAAAATTGTTGGTTGCGTATCAGATGTTTGAACGCATAAAGCATTGCTTTTTCTACGTCAACCGAATCACAGAAAGTATCTGTTATTCCTCCCTCATCAGTTGTTAGCGTTATTTGCCAATTGAAATGCTGAAAAGGAAAATCTTCCGGTATTTCAGGAAGAACGATGTCGTATTCTTTGGTTCTCAGGGGAGTAATTATGATATTACTCTCTTTGCATAATAATTTTCCGGCAATCTCAATATGTAGTGTACCGGTCATTGTTTGGTGTAAGGGGTTCTTGATGGTAACACGTAATTGTGGAAATGTACCTTGGGTTGTTGTACAGGTATTTAGTTTGGTTGCGATGATTCTAGGTTTCTTCAGGAGATAGTTTGCCATGTTGGAAAGGGCCTTCCGGCTTTCTTGGTTCTTGAGGACTGTTGCTGGCGGAAGATTGAATGTTGCCACCGCCGAACCTTTATATTCTCCTCCGGCATATAACTCAAGATTAGCAATCGGTTGCTCAGCTTTGGGAGAGGAAAAATGGGAATGAATTGGAATAATACGACTTTCGCGTTTCTTTTTTGTATCATATTTGGAACTGACGTCAGTTCCCATCTTACTGCCGGGATAAGGTTGAAAATTATTTCGTTCTCCCCAAAATGGATCGAATAGCCAGGTAGGGAAACAAATGTTATTTTCTTTAAACGGAATTTCCATGGGTTTCAAGGCGGAGGTAGGAGCATAAATATCTTTTTTGTTTTTGGCTAAGGATAAGCTGCTGACTGCCCAATGCATTTCTTTCTCGCGCCATACAGTTAATAAATTCACACCGAGGGATATTGTTCTGATATTTTCAGGCCGCAATAATCTATAAGCCTCATTGGGGTTGTTATAATCTTCAGGTACAAAATCTGCGAATGAAATAGTATATTTATCCCATGTATTGGTTAGTTTGATAAAGTTGTACCATCTTTTTTCTGCATTGTCAACTATTTCTATCGCTAGTAAATCCATATATGGAGAACCTTTCGCATTGAATGTTAAAAGTGAGAGTTCCGGCTTGGCTTTATCTTGAACGGGTATCTTTATCATTGTACTATGCATGGCTTTTCTTGTCGTAGATAATTCTAAAGCTTCTTTTCCATTAGGTAATGTGATGATGTTGATGATTGCTTTCTCCAAAGAACCGGCCTTAAAATCCTTCTTTTCACGACTTATTTGATAAGAAGATCGATCGGAGAACTTAATTAAAGGGACTTCATCGGTAGCTTGTGGGGTATAATCGAATCCTTTGTCGCCAACTAAGATAATATTGCCGCCGTTTGATAAATAGCGATTAATGGCTATTCGGCTTTCAGGTGGGAGTGGAGTTTCTCCGGATAATAACAGCAAAGCCCCCTTATCTATGGAAAGTGTATTTAGTTCGGCTCTTGTCAGAAATGAAGGCTCAATGTTATTAGCGGCTAATTCATTTTTAAAGGTAAGAGTATTGAACTTGTTACCATATATTGCAATCTTTTCTTTATTGTATATGTATTGGAGTACTTTTTGTGCATATCGTTCTCCTAATGTAATACAGCTTTCTCTGCTGAAGTGGGAATCGGAAAGATCTCCTCTGGATACAAGTTCATCAGCCTTGACGTAATCTGTGTATGGTATATGTTTATTGATCTGACGAATCATATTGTTGAAGTTTTGTGAACGGGAATGTTGAGTCTTGGAATCTATTCTCCAGTGCCCGAGTTCTCCTGCAATGAACCAAAGATTAGGCTCGTTGAGATCTTTTCGGAAATTAGTAATCATTTCTCGAAGTCTGCATGGATATTTGGAAGGATTACTCCAGTCTTCATCAGGAGAGATTGACCTGTCGTCTCCTTCTCCCTGATGCCATAATATTGCCTTTATTCTTCCCCATTTTTGTGCTTCTTTCGCACGCTCGATAGCAGCCTCATAAAGTCCGATGCCGCTACCTTTTGTCCATTCGGATATAGATGTCCCCCCTCTTCCGTTCACGATCATGCCGATTTTGGAATGAATGTGCCGACTTAGATAATGAGCAAATCCATACGAAGGGCTTATTTGTTGTACGCTGATATCATTACGTACAGAAGAATATTTGTTGAAAGGGTTTGATGCAATTTCCCATTTGAGTGCGGGAGTGAGCAGGAAGGTATTGTCCACAGGTTTTAAATCACCTTTTGATTCATCCATATATCCTCTTCCACACATATTGGATTGTCCTATACAGATGAAAATATCCAGTGGCGGGAGGATTTCATAGATTATTCTATAAGTGTTGCTGTTTTTTCTATCTCCGCTTATTATTTGTATATAGCTTGTTCTTTCTTCCTTTTTGCCGGTCAAGGATTGAGGAGGAGTAATTTTAACTTGTTGATTAGGATTTTCTTTTGTAATGGAAATTAGAGGCGTTTGTTGCTTGTAATTATAAGGTAAGTAGTAACGGTATTCTTTTTTCCCCGGTTTGAAAAATTCTATTTTTTCTCCGTCTATTGAAATCTGTTTTATTGTAGTTGTTGAAGTAATAGGGGCTTTTATGAAATGAATACTGTAATTTAAGCTTTCTCCCTTATTTTTTACGGAAATAATCGTTGTCTGTTCTCTATCGTTTGGTGATTGTTGATTGGAACTTTCTATATTTACTTTTGCGCTTTTTACGAACGGGCAGGCTTCTACGGAAGGTATTGCTTTCGCATCTGCTTTCAATTTTACTGTATAATTCAATTGATAAGGAGAGAAGTTTTCAATCGTAGAACCATTAATGTTTATATCGGATAATAAAATGTGATCTTTGTTTAGTTGAGTGATTTCAAGATAAGGTCTATATGTCTTGTTGTTTTCTTTCGATTTGAAAACAACAATATCACCTTTTCCCGATTCATCTTTTATATTAGTGCTGTCACAGATCTCCAATGTGATAAGATTGCCTTTGAGATGACTGTCTCTTTGGAGTTTTCCGGTTAAATCCCAAGTTATCCATTTCCCGTCAGCCGGCACTTCTCTTGTATTTGTAATAAATTTGTTTTTCCCCGTTTCCTTATGTGTGTTGTAACAAAGGTCGTCTTCTGCCCATGAAGTACTATTCGTTAAAGAAACGTTCAAGATATGTTCTCGTTTACTATGACTTTTTCCGTATATATGCAATTTGATACTTTGTATCCATTCCGGATTTGCAGACATTTTGCTTAGGTCGAATTTGAGATAAGTCGTGTATTGATATACTTTTGCCTTATTATAATAACTTTTGAGTTGTAAGGGATCATCTAATCCCTGCACACGGTCATACTTCGCTTTATTGTTTCCACCATGTATGTAAGTATCATCGGTTGGATAGATACGTATTGTTTTTTGAGCTGATAATAGTTGGAATATAAAAAATAATAGTCCGGTTGCTAGAAAGATTCGTTTCATAATATCAAGATATTTGATGTTTACTTGGCAAAAGTGCGGAATTACTGGAATATTATTCAATCTAAATCCGAAAACTAATCTTCAGAAAACGAAAGGTTATCTCTGGCTAGTCTTCTTTTGGCGATATTCAAGTGGTGGACATCCTTTGTATTTTTTAAAGACACGTGAGATATTATTGTAATCCTTAAAGCCGACTTCTATGGCTAAATCGGCTAATGGTCGGTCGGTTGTGAGTAGTAAGTCTGCAAGATGATTACACCGGCAATTCAGAATATACTGGTATATGGAAGTGTTCAGTGCATTTTTGAATTTCACTTCAAAGTTTCTGCGGGATAATGGAATATTTGCAAGCAGAGATTCTATGGTCAGGTCGGAACTGTAATGGGTTTCTATGTACTTCACAACCTCCAGTATGTAGGGATCTTTGATATTGTGCTTTTCCGTAGATTGTCGCAATTCGATACGGATAGGGTTGATAACAATATTGAAAGTACCCTCATGTTCTTTCTTTATTTGTCGGTGGACCAGTCTGCCGATAGAATATCCTCCCTTTTCTACTTCGAGCTCTATGGATGAAATGGGAGGGTCGGAAATGTTACACATCAGTTCGTCGTTGTCCACACCTAATAAGGCAATATCCTCCGGAATCGGTATATTCGTCATTTTGCAAGTTTCGGAAATGAACAAGGCATGTGCATCATCACAACAGAATAAGGCAACAGGCTTGGGAAGTTCCTGTAACCACCGGCTGACTTCCATTCGTATTTCATCTTCTTGTTTATCCGATTCGAAACTGAAAAATTCGCCTCCGATACGTTTTACTTCCTGCCGATACCCTTCGCAACGTTCGTCAGACCAAACCACCCCTTTAACACCGAAATAAGCAAAATTGCGAAACATTCTTTTGGCAAAAAACTGGGCTGCCATTCTTCCCGTTCCTTTATAGTCGCCTGTCAAATTAGAGTAAGTGACGCTCCGGTGATGATAGTTTTGTAGTACTACCGGAATATTCAGCTCCTTCTGCAAATCGATCGTATCATTATTCCACTGACCGATAATGGCGTCGGCTTTCCATTCTTTCGCCCATTTCAAAATGCCTTGTTCACCATGCATTGCGCTATAATAAGAAGGTAGCCGGTAAAAGAGCCAGGGGCCGTTTTCTTTGGAGTATTGGACAAGTCCCCGTAGCAGTTTCCTGTCAAATTCGCTTGAATAGTCTATCAATAGAAGAATCTTAATCATAGTTCTATGTTTTTCTTTAGTATAATGTAGTGATGCACAAATATAGAAGAATTCCTTTGTTTTCCTATAATAAAGACTTAATTTTGTTGCAGCCAACACTTATCTGACACCCGGGTCTCATGAGCACTGACACCCGGGTGTTGGTATGTCTGAGACCCGGGTCTCAATGGTGTTGACACCCGGGTGTCAAATAGAACGCGAGTATAAACGAAAAAAGAAAGGAGTATAGACGATGGCAGTGCCTTATGTAGTGAGAAAAAAAGCCGATTTAACATCGGGAGAAAGAAAAGAATTATGGTATGGTGTACCCAAAAAACTGATAGATCCGATTCGGAATAGAGAATTTGCCGAGTACATGGAAAAACGGAGTGGATTCCATCGTGGGCAGATAGATGGTATATTGACGGAAATGGTTGATGCTATTCGTAGTTTATTGTCTATCGGACAGCCGGTTACTATCGAAGGACTTGGCACATTCCATACGTCACTGACCAGTCCGGGATTTGAACGCCCCGAACAGGTAACTCCGGGAAAGGTGTCCGTTTCACGTGTCTATTTCGTGGCTTGTCCTGAATTTAGCCGGGAAGTGAAAAAAATGAAATGTATGCGTATTCCTTTTAATCTGTATATGCCCGAAGAGATGCTTACCAAAGAAATGAAGAAAGCGGACCGGGAGCAGGAGCGGGAAGAATATGACCGTATGGTGGCACCGGAAATCGATGAAGAAGTTCAGGAATAAGATAAATTAATACTCGAGAGCAGGTTGGAGGTTTCTATAGCAGAAAAAAATAGTAAAGTTAGGGAAACCGATAAATTTATTGTTTATCTGTAATCAAATAAAATTTGGACTAAAAATATGATACTTACTGATGAAATGTTTGAGGCTGCGTTTCGTTTTCGCAGCATTTGTTTATGGGAAAAACTAACTGACAGTGATGTGTTCGCTTTTCGCTTGTCGGATGGTGAGACGGGTTATTGTAGCGTAATGGGCAATGCAGGTGAGCATTTCTCCCTTGGATTCTATTAGAGGCAAGAAAGGTTTTTCAACCTATTTGAAGACTTTGAAAATGGGCAGCCAGCAAACTTTTGGCTGCGAGACGTTTGAAGCTGTGATGACTTTTGACTGCATTAATTGTGACTTTGTGGCAGCTTCTGCTTTGGATGATGCGACGAAGAAAATAATTCGCAGATATACCACTGACGCTGGTCTGAAGATTTGTCGTTCCAAAGGATGGCCGGATTTTACTCGGTTTCAACCGTACAAGGTGCAATATGGCATTACATGTGAGAAAGATGCTCGCGACATTACTGAAGCACTTCGTGCAGCAATTGCTGTGGATGAGCAGTTGGCAATGCATAAATTTGAAACCCTTGGGTTCGACATCAAAGGGGCTTATCCCACGATGAAAGGGGGAAAACTTGTTCCTTACCTTATTCCTGCCGCTGACGGAACATACGAATGGAGTACCGTTAAGTTGCCTGCTTTTGTGCAGGACAGGTATGCTGTGGTGAAGTTCGAAAATGATATACTCACAAGTATGGTGAAGTCTCTTCCCGCATCTGGCGTTTTGCAACTGCGGATTGTTCATGCACCTGCTCCTGTAGAGAGCAAAGTGGATGAGGTTCCTTATTTTCCGGCTATATTGCTTTGTATAGATGCGAATTCTGAATATCTGTTCCCTGTTTTTTTGTGGAGATGATTTCGAGAAAAGTCCTGTGTTAATGTTTATGGAACTTGCTGAAATTTTTCGTCGGAATGCCGGTAAACCTCAAAGAATACAAGTGGAAGATGCTAAAACCGAAGCACTTTTGGAAGATTTCTGTCGCCAATGCGACATTGTTCTTGCCCGCGAACAAAATCTGCCACTACTTAATGAGGCTTGGGCTTCTCTTTTGGACAGTTTTATGAACTATTAGAAATATCGGATGTAGGGATAACACAAATACAGAAGAATTCCTTTTGTGGAAGAGCCGGAAATCGACGAATAGTTGAATAAAAACAATATTGTCTTGTTAATTGAACAGAATTAGATTATATTTGTTCAGTGGTTAGAACAATATCTTGAAATATGATTAGAAGAGAAATACTAAAAGAAGTTCTATTAGATAATAGAAATGAGGTGGTCAAACATCAAGTTATACCTCGTAGCTTTCAGTTTGAAGAGTTTGGAAATTATGTATTTGTAGGTATCCGGCGAGCAGGAAAATCATTTTTACTTTATCAACGGATACAGGAACTTTTGCATAGTGGGCATACTTGGAATGAAATGCTATATGTGAACTTTGAAGATGAACGTTTGATTGGAATGACGGCGGCAGATTTAAATCTCATACTGGAAGTACATGCCGAGATGTCAACAGACAGGCCGATGCTTTTCTTGGATGAAATTCAGAATATTGATGGTTGGGACAAGTTTGTTCGGCGATTGGCTGATAATAAATATAGGGCTTATGTGACAGGAAGCAATGCTAAAATGCTTAGTCAGGATGTAGCTACCACTTTGGGGGGACGATACATTACAGTACATGTATACCCTTATGATTTTAAAGAGTTTCTTTATGCTAATGGGGTTGAAGTTACAGAGAATTCTTTGTTTGCAACAGAGAGCCGGGCAGAAATAAAGCGTATATTCAATGATTATTTTCGTTCCGGTGGTTTCCCGGAAGGGGCATCGCTTGCCGCAAAACGGGATTATCTGACAAGTGTTTACCAAAAGATATATTTAGGAGATATTGCTGCAAGACATTCCATCGAAAATACTTTTGCTTTACGCATCCTTTTCCGCAAATTGGCCGAAAGTATAAAGCAACCGGTTTCGTTTACTCGTATAACTAATATTGTAGCTTCAACCGGAGTGAAAATATCGAAGAATACTGTCATTAACTACATGGAATATGCCAAAGATGCTTGCCTGCTGATTCCTATACAAAATATTGCGGATAAATTGGTGGAGCGTGAAACTAATCCGAAATATTATTTTGCGGATAATGGCATTCTCAATTTGCTTCTTTTGGATGCTGATACCTCGTTGCTTGAGAATTTGGTTGCTGTGACACTATTGCGGCGTTATGGGACGGATGATGCTGTATTCTTTTATAATAGAAATGTAGAGGTTGATTTTTATTTGCCTGATATAGGAGTGGCTATACAGGTCTGTTATACCATGAATCTCTCTGATGAGACTTTCCAACGGGAAGTTCAGGCATTAGTAAAATTGAATAAGGTATTTGAATGTCGGCAGTTATTGATAATAACGTATGACGATGAAGAACGGATTGAGTTGGAAAAATGTGCGATTGAGGTAATACCGGTTTGGAAGTGGTTGTTGGGTAAATAAGATAAATTAATACCCTCGCTGTCTTATTTATGAGATAAATCCCTATCTTTGTGGCACTTTTTACGAAAAAAGCAAATTCAAATTAATAGATATAGAAAAGAAAATGGCACAAGAAGACGTTTTTAAGAAGCTTGTATCGCATTGCAAAGAGTATGGTTTCGTATTCCCTTCGAGCGATATCTACGACGGACTAGGCGCTGTGTATGACTACGGTCAGATGGGCGTTGAATTGAAAAATAACATCAAGAAATACTGGTGGGACAGCATGGTGCTGTTGCACGAGAACATTGTCGGTATCGACTCTGCCATCTTTATGCATCCTACTATCTGGAAAGCTTCCGGACACGTAGACGCATTCAATGACCCTTTGATTGACAATAAAGACTCTAAAAAACGTTATCGTGCTGACGTGTTGATCGAAGATCAGCTGGCTAAGTATGACGATAAAATCAATAAAGAAGTAGCGAAAGCTGCCAAGAGATTCGGCGAATCTTTTGATGAGGCTCAATTCCGTTCTACTAACGGACGTGTATTGGAGCATCAGGAAAAACGTGACGCTCTTCACACTCGCTTTGCTAAAGCTCTGAACGATGGTGATTTGGACGAATTGCGCCAGATCATTATTGATGAAGAAATCGTATGCCCGATCTCCGGTACTAAGAACTGGACAGAAGTTCGTCAGTTTAATCTGATGTTCTCTACTGAAATGGGTTCTACTTCCGAAGGAGCAATGAAAATTTATCTTCGTCCGGAAACTGCACAGGGTATTTTTGTAAACTACCTGAATGTACAGAAGACGGGTCGTATGAAAGTTCCTTTCGGTATCGCACAGATTGGTAAGGCTTTCCGTAACGAGATTGTTGCCCGTCAGTTCATCTTCCGTATGCGTGAGTTTGAACAGATGGAAATGCAGTTCTTTGTAAAACCGGGAAC
>ENA-UADO01000389-UADO01000389.1-human-gut-metagenome-genome-assembly--contig:-NODE-389-length-15337-cov-9.220783_pt1 | contig 15337 bp, 9 predicted proteins | sample MGYA00244266_ERZ654262 | MGnify/ENA primary metagenome ERZ654262 (study PRJEB26926, sample SAMN06165164) | human gut metagenome | biome: ENVO:00009003; feature: ENVO:2100002; material: ENVO:00002003... | reverse complement strand
CTCGTGGGCTCGGAGATGTGTATAAGAGACAGTTTTGTATGTGCACAGGTCCGCACACTGCAGGCACAGCGGCACACAAGTACTCTCTCGTAAGCTACGCTACGCCATTAAGAATCTGTAGGAATTATGCCTTTTGGTTTTCTATGCTTGACGAAACCGGCTTTTATGCGCCGTCCATGGCGCATAACACCTTGCCCCGGCGTCCATGCCGGTGCATTTCTGGTTATGAAGCATAATTCAACAGATTCTAAATAGCTTCGCTATGCGCCTACGAGAGAGTACTTGTGTGCCGCTGTGCCTGCAGCGTGCGGACCATCATTATACCAATAATAACTCATCATATCCATAATGAGGTATCAATCCTCCTCGATGATATGCATCTCGAGAAAATCAAAGTCGATGTCCTCCACAAAATTGTCCTTCGTAAAGCGGGTCTTTCCATGCCTCTTGAAATCACTTACGTTGCTGTCAAGCCAGATGGGCTTTCCCAGGTCAAAAGCAAGGCAGGCATCCTCAAGTGCCTTAAAAATCTTGTGTGTACGTGTGTCATCACTGTCATTTTCTATTGTAATATCACGCATCAGGTGCGTGTCAGTATAAATCTTAAACCAAATACGCATATTATTCTCCCAAAAGTCTTCTCTGACGATTGCACTCATACATGAGCAAAGTGGCTGATATTGCGGCATTAAGCGACTCCACAGCTCCCTCCATAGGGATGCGGATATATGTGTCCGCCATGTCAGCTATCTCATCTGATAATCCATTACCCTCATTTCCTATCATAAAGCCACAGGCTCCGGTGTAGTCCGGTCTGTCATAAGAGCACTTACCCTTTAAATGAGCTGCGTAGAGAGAAACTCCCTTTGACTTTGCATACTCTATAGTCTCCGGAAGGTCATCTGTAATGTAAAACGGCACACGGTAGAGTGAGCCCATGGTTGAGCGCACAGTCTTTGGATTAAAAATGTCCACTGTTGTGCGATTCATTATAATACCGCTTACACCTGCGCCCTCACCGGTACGGATCATAGTGCCTAAGTTTCCCGGATCCTGTATACTCTCAAGCACAAGAAGCTCTGTCTTGTCGCCCTTAAAAAGTTCATCTATCTCATAGTGCGGCATATTTACTATAGCGAGCACCCCCTGCGGAGTCTGCGTGTCAGACATGCTCTTAAACACCGAGTCACTCACTATTTCTGTTTTGTCAAGGAAACGCTTCTTCTCTTCCTTAAACCTGTCATCATTAAAAAATGACTCAGACATATATACGGCACTTACCCAGTCATATGGCGCCTCAAAGCTCATCTTTGGACCCTCAACCACGAATACGCCCTGCTTTTTCCGCTCCTTTGCCTTGCTTAAAAGAGCCTGCACATTTTTTATGCTTTTGTTTGATGCACTTGTAATCATTTTCTTCTCTTTCTATATTGATGATATGAGGGTCAAAAAGTATTTTGCCCCTCATTTATGATTAACATTCGTCTTTCTCCGAATGTATAAATGCCCCTGCACCGGCACATGCACGCAATTACCTGCATTTGATGTGCCGGATACAAGGGCATTCATATTTATCGTAACTATATTAGATACTAAACCAGAGATTTAGAGATATCGTACATGTACTCGTCTACACTCTTCTTCATAGCAAGTGCCTCGTCGATATCGAAATCTACGAAATTGCCATCCTTGTGGGCAATAACTCTGTTTGACTTGCCCTCGCAGAGTAAATCAACTGCCATAGCGCCCATGATTGTAGCGTATACACGGTCCTTGCATGAAGGGCTTCCACCTCTTTGCATATGTCCAAGGATAGTTGCTCGAGTCTCGATGCCTGTAGCAGCCTCGATTTCCTTAGCCATCTCCTGTGAATGTCCTACGCCCTCAGCATTGATGATGATGTAATGCTGCTTGCCGAGCTCCCTTGCGTGAGCTACTCTCTCGATGAGTGCCTCAAGGTTGTTGTCATACTTCTCAGGAAGTAATACTTCCTCAGCGCCGTTTGCAAGACCACACCATAATGCAATGTATCCTGCTCCACGTCCCATAACCTCAATTATTGAGCATCTCTCGTGTGATGTAGATGTATCACGTACCTTGTCAATAGCCTCCATAGCTGTGTTGCAGGCTGTATCAAAACCGATTGTGTAATCTGTACATGCGATATCAAGGTCGATTGTGCCCGGAAGACCGATTGTATTGATGCCAAGTGCTGCAAGCTTCTGCGCACCCTGGAAAGATCCGTCACCACCGATAACTACGATAGCATCGATACCATGCTTCTTACAGATTTCAGCACCCTTCTGCTGTCCCTCTGCTGTAACGAACTCCTTACATCTGGCTGTCTGTAAGATTGTACCACCGCGTGAGATTGTGTCTGAAACGCTCTTTGAATCCATATCCACGATTTCTTCATTTAACAGACCTGCGTATCCTCTCTTGATTCCTTTAACCTTCTTGCCCTTTGAGAGAGCCTGACGAACAACGGCACGAATTGCTGCGTTCATTCCCGGTGCGTCACCACCACTTGTAAGTACACCTATTGTGTTAATCTCTTTTGCCATTGGTATAACCTCCATATGTTAAAAAATTATCATTTATTCTAATCCCAATCTATTGTACTTGTTTTAGCACATTTTTTCAATATTCTTTTCAACAATTTTCGCATTTTCTTTGTCTAAAAATTCCAAAAGCTGCTCCATGAGCTCATTATTTGCATTTACGGAATAATTTCTGCCAAGTTTTTTCATCTGCTTTGTATCTGCGATGTAAATTATGACTTCATCTCCTCCGTCAGATTCACGGATTGTCTCAAGAAGCCTGCTCTCATTTTTCTTATAGTCCTCCATCGTATCAAACCTGAGCCATAGCTGCTTCGGAAGCTCATCAAACGGTATGATTTTCTCGCAGATTATCTTGCCGTTCTGCTCATCCTCGACTGTCGCATGTCCGATAACAAATATTTTAGCATCGTCCTGTAAATATCTCTGGTAGCGCTCGTAATCTCTCGGAAAAATAATTACCTCAACAGTTCCTGTCAGGTCCTCTATCGTGATAAAAGCCATGGCCTGATTGTACTTGGTAAACTTAATCGTCTTTGTAGCTATCATGCCTCCGATTACCACGTGCGCATTGTCCTCTATCTTTACGGCACCGCTCTCCTCTTCAAGCACAAAATCTATCGCATTTGCTGTGATGTTTTTCTTTAGGGTAGCTGCATATTTTTCCAGAGGGTGTCCGCTTAAATAGATGCCAAGCACCTCTTTTTCATAGGCCAGGGCTTCCTCAGCGTCATATTCACCAACATTTGGATACTTAAGCTCAAATGACTGCCTATCCTCATCTGAGACCAGGTCAAACAAACTCATCTGCCCAGCCATTGTTGACTTTTTGTCATGCTGCACCCTGTCCACAATCGATGCATACACCATTGCCATCTGCTTTCTCGTGCCGTCAAGCGAATCGCAGGCTCCCGCCTTTATCAGATTCTCAATCGCACGCTTGTTGATAAGCTCCTTCTGGCAGGTTCTCTCGATAAAATCTGAGAGTGTGCGGTATCTGCCACCACTTTCCCGCTCCTCGATTATCTGGTCTATTACCGGTCTGCCCAGAGATTTGATGGCGTACATGCCATATCTGACATGGTCACCCTCTGCGGTAAACTCGCCCTGTCCACAGTTGATATCCGGCGGAAGCACCTTAATACCCATATCACGACAGCTGTAAAGATACTGCGCCGCCTTGGCTGAATTGTCTATAACAGAAGTCATGAGCGCTGCCATAAATTCGACCGGATAGTAATTTTTGAGCCATGCAGTCTGAACACTGATTTTCGCATACGCGGCTGCATGTGATTTGTTGAACGCATACTTAGCAAAATCAACCATCGAATCGTATATGCTGTTGGCAGCCTTTTCATCTATGCCGTTTGCCACACAGCCCTTTATACCGCGCTCCTCGTCTCCGTACACAAAGCTCTGGCGCTCTGCGTCAATTACATACTGCTTCTTCTTGCTCATGGCACGGCGGATGTTGTCCGCCTGACCCATTGTATAGCCTGCGAGCTTCTGCACTATCTGCATAACCTGTTCCTGGTATACTATACAGCCGTAGGTCGGCTCTAAAATACTCTCAAGCTCAGGTGTCACATAGCTTATCTCCTTTGGATTGTTCTTGCCCTTTATATAGTTGGGAATGAAATCCATAGGACCCGGACGGTAGAGCGAAATACCGGCCACGATGTCCTCAAAGCTCTGTGGACTGAGTTCCTTCATGAAGCTTTGCATACCGGCAGACTCCAGCTGGAATACGCCTTCCGTCTTTCCTGTTCCGATAAAGTCAAGTGTGCCCTTATCGTTGAAATCAATATGGTCGATATCCACATCAATGCCCCTTGATGCCTTGATATTCTTCACAGAATCCTTTAGCACCGTGAGTGTACGAAGCCCCAGAAAATCCATCTTTAAAAGGCCAAGCTCCTCGAGCTGTACCATGTTGTACTCTGCGGTAGGGCTTCCGTCGTTTGCCCTTCCAAGAGGCACATAATCGCTCGCCACACCCGGATAGATTACCACACCTGCTGCATGCACGGACGTGTGGTTTGGCAGTCCCTCAAGCCTTTTTGCCATATCTATCATTTCATGCACTCTCGCATCACTGTCGTAAATGCCCTTAAACTCCGGGTTCATCTGAAGAGCCTTGTCAATCGTGATATTAAGCTCCTGAGGCACCATCTTTGCAAGCTTGTCAGTCTCTGCATACGGGAAATCCAGCGCCTTTCCGACTGATTTTATGACACCTCTTGCTGCCATCGTACCAAAGGTGACTATCTGTGTTACAGAATCGTGTCCGTACTTCTGCTGAACATACTCTATGGCGCGATATCTCTCCGCATACTCGAAATCCACATCGATATCAGGCATGGAAACTCGCTCAGGGTTAAGAAATCTTTCAAAAAGCAGATTGTATTTAACCGGATCAATATCCGTGATTCCGGTACAATAGCACACCCTGCTTCCCGCCGCTGAGCCTCGTCCCGGGCCTACCCAGCAGTCGTGCGTGCGGCACCAGTTGATATAATCCCACACGATAAGGATATACTCTATAAAGCCCATGGTCTTTATGATACCAAGCTCATAGTCCATATCTGCATGTATCTTTTTAAGCTCCTTTGCACTGTACTCGCCACAGCCTATGTATTTTTCCCTAAAGCCCTTCTCGCAAAGCTCTGTAAGGAAGGCTTCGGCACTATCATAGCCCTCTGGCACCTCATACTTTGGAATCTTGTAATTGCCAAACTCAAGCGTCACATTGCATCTGTCGGCAATTTTCTGTGTATTCTCAATAGCCTCTGTGGCATATGGGAAAAGCGCTCTCATCTGCTCTTCGCTCTTTACGAAAAACTGCCCGCCATCATAGCGCATCCTGTCCTCGTCAGACACCTTTTTCCCGGTCTGGATGCACAAAAGCACATCATGTGCCTCCGCATCGGACTCGTAGGTGTAGTGCACATCATTAGTACACACTAACCCTATTTCAAGCTCCTTGCTCATCCTAAGAAGCTGCTGATTCACAAGCTTCTGGTCATCAATGCCATGGTCCTGCAGCTCAAGGAAGAAGTTGTCTTTTCCAAAGCAGTCCTGATACTTCCTTGCAATCTCCTTCGCCTCGTCATAAAAGCCTCTGACGATGTATCTGGGGATTTCTCCTGCCAGACAGGCAGACAGGCATATAAGCCCCTCGTGATATCTCTCAAGCGTCTCAAAATCCACTCTCGGCCTGTAATAATAGCCCTCTGTGAACCCTATTGACACTATCTTCATGAGATTGGCATAGCCTGTATTATTTTCAGCAAGCAGAATCAGATGATAATACCTGTCATCACCGTGGCTTGTCTCCCTGTCAAAGCGCGAATTTGGTGCCACATATACCTCGCAGCCTATGATCGGATTGATATCATTTGCCTTTGCCGTCTTGTAAAACTCCACCACACCGTACATATTGCCATGGTCTGTGATTGCGGCAGAGTTCATGCCAAGCTCCTTGACGCGCTTTACATATTCTTTTATCTTGTTTGACCCATCGAGCAGGCTGTACTCGGTATGGGTGTGAAGATGACAAAATGACATTTGGATTCCTCTTTCTTTATTTTTGTATCGCCCCCGCCCTTCATGGGGTGTGCGGCTATCTCCTCAAAATAAAAGGAGATAAGTTTATCAGCTTCCCAGCTCTATGTGTATAAACACCGCAAGCGAATTGGGCTCCTGCATATATGTGATAGTGCCGCCTCTTGCTGTCGGAATCAGATATTTGTAGTCACCCTTCTCAAAAAGACTGTGACATGCAGTATCATAGGTTTCTCTGTCCGAAAACTTGAACGTGATATAGTTAGATGACGTTGTCATGCCCTGTAAGACTTTAAGGTCGTAGGATGTAAAATACAGCCCATTCCTGTAATAATAGTCATCCTCCACATTCGCTTCCTGCGGCAGCATATCCTCATTGTCCAATGTACGTGTAAGCTTTACCACATCAAGCGGCACTCCGAACCAGCTGTATGATATGCCCTTTCCCAGATAATCACCATCACCGTAGGTACAGTCCACTGCACACCACGCACCGTCCAGATATACCATATTCCAGGCGTGGTTTGCATCAGATGTGGTGCCTGTCACAATAAGTGAGCTGATACCGGCCCGGTCACACAGATACTTAAACATCATCGCATAGCCCTGACAGACCGTCCTACCAAGCACTGCTGAGTACATATCCTGGTTGTGAGGAGAATTTTCCTCATACTCGGCATGCTCTATCACATATTCATAGAAATGCACAGCCTTGTCATAATCCGATGCACCTTCATCGATACCTGCCATACAGGCTGACACATAGCCTGAAATCGTACTTATTGCGTTGTCGATATCAGACTCAGACATATTGTATACAGGCGAAAAAATGATGCTGTTTCTCACAGTATACTGACTCTTTTCTATGTAGAAAAACTGTGGATTGTCCAGCAGCACAAACTGCTGTATACGGCTTACGTTGTCAGTGTCTGTAGTATTTAACGAAATTCCATCCATGCGCTTTTGCATCATCGCATAAATCTGCCTGTAAATAAGCTTGTCATCATCTGACAGCTTCTCGTAGTAGTAGTGATATTCCCCTGTAAATACTGACTCATCGTACTCTGTCTGTTCGCCGTTTAAATAGTCTGTTGTGGTCTGCATTTGCCCCTTTACTGCCCTGTGTATAGCTGTAGGAAAATCAGCTATAGCACCTATAAACCCTCCTGCCTTTAAGCATTTTGCAGCGAACATAAAGCAACAGGCAGCAAACACAAGTGCCGGTATGATTTTTAAAAGCTTTTTCATCTATTCCCCCATTTTAATCGTTGTCTGTCACTCTTTTAGGTGTGAACAGCAGCCATAGCAAGCCTGCATATCAGGTACAGTACAAAAAGATGCACCGGGTAAAAGGCGTAAAAGACATATTTTAGTGAAATGCCTCTTTTTCCATTGTAATAGCGAAGCGGTATAAGCATAAAAAGTGCAAAAAACTCTATGGTACCTGAGAAAAGTCCAAGCAGTATGACTGCCACGGCAAATGCAACATCCCGGTTTGAAGAAAGCAGGTACATCATGACAATGCACCCTACACCCGCCGCACCATAATCACAGCAAAGCACAAACTCTGCAATAATCATCATAACAAGCACCACTGATACCATTACTATACACCTGATCAGTGTGACAAGAAACCACTTGACTGCAGAGGATGCCTTTTCTATTTTATCGACCGACTTAAGCCAATCAAGCACTGTGATGGCAAGCAAGCCTAAAAGCAGTGTAAAAAACACATTGTTGCTCTTAAATTCGAGCACTGTATTGTTTATTGCAAGGTCAAACGGTATCTCAGAGATAAGCGCGAATATAAACATCCTCGCAGCATATTTTTCCCTGCTGTGTGTATATTTGAAGCCCTCCACAAGCAGGAAGCAGAAAACAGGAAAGGCCATGCGCCCTATAGAACGCATGACCCAGTAGATATCAATAAGCGTTTGTCCACCTATCCCGTTATTTATCATCTGAAGAATAACCGTTGCCGCAATATGGTCTATAAGCATGGTAAAAATGGCTATAAGCTTAAGCGTGCTTCCACTGATACCAGACTTTGCGATAACTTTTTCCAAAATCCTATACTCCTGCCATATTTACGGTAATTCTGTCAAGATGCCAGATATCGTCCACATATTCCTGGATTGTTCTGTCTGAAGAGAACTTTCCTACATGTGCGATATTGAGCAGTGCACTCTTTCTCCATGCGCTCTTGTTCTTGTAATAATCATTAATCTTCTGCTGTGCATTTGCATATGAGCGGAAGTCTGCGAGGATAAAGTAGCGGTCAGCCACCTGTCCCTGCTGTGGATTGAGCAGTGAGTTGTAAAGCTCCCTGAAAAGCTCATGGTCATTTGGTGAGTATGTGCCGTCTACGAGCTGGTTTACTACCTTTCTTAGCTCGGCATCGTTATTATATACATCAACAGGATTGTAGTCATGTCTGTTCTCGTGTGAGATGACCTCATCAGAGCTCATTCCAAAGATAAACATGTTGTCAGCCCCTACCTCATCGAACATCTCGACATTGGCACCATCCATAGTTCCGATAGTGAGCGCTCCATTGAGCATAAACTTCATGTTTCCTGTTCCGGATGCCTCCTTGCTCGCTGTGGAAATCTGCTCGCTGACATCTGCTGCCGCAAAAATAATCTCGGCATTGGATACCTTGTAATCCTCGATAAATACTACCTTGAGCTTGCCGCCAATAGAAGCATCGTTATTTATCACATCAGCCACACTGTTGATGAGCTTTATTGTTTTCTTTGCATTTCTGTAGCCTGCTGCTGCCTTTGCTCCAAAAATGAATGTTCTAGGATAGAAATCCATAGACGGATTTTCCTTAATCTTGTTGTACAGATACATCACATGAAGGATGTTCATGAGCTGTCTCTTGTACTCGTGAAGTCTCTTAACCTGCACATCAAAGATAGAATCCGGATTTACATCAATACCATTGTGCTCCTTGATATACTTTGCTAAACGCACCTTGTTTGCTCTCTTAATCTCAGCAAACTCCTGCTGTGCAACAGGGCTGTCCGCATAAGCCTTGAGCTTTGAAAGCATTGTAAGATCTGTAATCCAGCCGGCTCCTACCTTTTTTGTTGCCCAGTCTGCAAGGAGTGGATTTGCATGTGCTAAGAATCTACGCTGTGTGATTCCGTTTGTCTTGTTATTGAACTTCTCAGGGAACATCTCATAGAAATCATGAAGCTCCTGATTCTTAAGTATCTCTGTGTGAAGCTTTGCAACACCGTTTACAGAATAGCCTGCAACGATAGCCATATTTGCCATCTTGACCTGTCCGTCATAGAGGATAGCCATCTTTCTTACCTTGTCCTCATTGCCAGGATATCTCTCATTAATCTGCATCACAAATCTTCTGTTTATCTCGTCAACAATCTGGTATACACGAGGAAGCATTCTCTGGAATATCTCAATTGGCCACTTCTCAAGCGCCTCAGCCATGATTGTATGGTTAGTGTAGGCTACACATCTTGTAGTGATATCCCATGCATCATCCCATGACAGATGCTCCTCGTCCACAAGGATTCTCATAAGCTCTGCGACTGCAACTGTAGGGTGAGTATCGTTCATCTGGAAAACAGCTTTATTTGGGAGATCTTTTAAATCGCTGTGATGCTTTTTAAACCTTGCAAGTGCACGCTGGATGCTTGCTGATACAAAGAAATACTGCTGCTTTAAGCGAAGCTCCTTGCCCTTTACATGGTTATCGTTTGGATAGAGCACCTCAACAAGGTTTCTTGCAAGATTTTCCTGCTCCACTGCCTTGTCGTAGTCACCCTGGTCAAAGGACTCGAGCGAGAAGCCGTTTTTTGGCTCTGCATCCCATATCATGAGAGAATTGACCACATTGTTGTCATAACCGACTATAGGCATATCATAAGGCACTGCAAGCACCGACTGATAGTCCTTCTGCTCGAAATGAAGCTCTCCGTTTTCATCTGTGCTCTCCTGCACATATCCTCCAAACTTGACCTCATAGCAGTACTCCGGACGACGAAGCTCGAATGGATATCCGTCCTTGAGCCAGTTGTCAGGCACCTCAATCTGGAAGCCGTCTGAAATCTGCTGCTTGAACATACCATATCTGTATCTGATTCCACAGCCGTATGCAGGATATCCAAGTGTGGCAAGTGAATCCATGAAACACGCTGCCAGTCTTCCGAGTCCACCGTTTCCAAGTGCCGGATCAGGCTCCTGGTCCTCAATAGCATTGATATCCACACCAATCTCATTGAGAGCCTCCTTGACCTCCTTGTATGCTGAGAGGTTTATAAGGTTGTTGCCGAGAGCTCTTCCCATCAAAAACTCCATGGACATATAGTAAACAACCTTTGGATCGTCCTTGTCCATCACTCTCTGTGTGGCAATCCACTCATCCATGATGACATCCTTTACGGCCTCTGATACAGCCTGATAAAGTTCCTGCTGTGTGGCATCATCTATAGTCTTACGATATTTATTTTTTAAATTGTCTGATACAGTCTTAATAAACACCTTTTTGCTAAACGTATTATCTCTCATCATATTCCTCCTTATGGCACTAAAAGGGAGCAAATTAATGCTCCCTCTCGTGCAGAGATTATTGTTTTTCAACTGCAAGCTTAACAGCCTCACCATTAATCTTCCAATCCTTTTCATAGCCCTTAAGTTCGCCTGATTTAATTGATACGGCAAGAACCTCGGTCTTGATTTCATCACCAAACTTTTCAAATACATTTGAAAGCTTCTCATCTGCCTCGTATGTCACAGCGATGTGGTCCATAACCTCAAAGCCTGCGTCCTTACGCATTGTCTGGATCTTACTGATGATTTCTCTTACGAAACCTTCCTCGATAAGCTCAGGAGTGAGGTTGGTGTCAAGAACAACGGTTATATTGTTGTCAGACTGTGTCACATAGCCCTCCATCTGAGTCATCTCGATAAGTAAATCCTCTTTAGATAATACAACTTCATCGCTAATGCTGTCAAGCTTGAGAGAGCCGGTGCTGTTAAGCTCCTCCATGGCCTTATGACCATCAAGCTCAGCTAAAACTGCCTTAATCTGGCCAAGGTATTTACCATACTTAGGACCCACTGTTCTAAGCTGTGGCTTGAATTTGTAGGTGGTGTAGTGTGATACATCATCAGTGAACTCAACCTCTTTTACGTTGAGCTCGTCTGCGATGATATCCACATAAAATTCATCCAGTTTTTCCGGAGCCTTTACAAACATTTTTCCGATTGGCTGACGGTTTTTGATATTTGCCTCGTTACGGCATGCACGTCCGAGTACTACAACCTTTAGTACCTCATCCATATCAGCTTCGAGCTTTTTGTCAATCAGCTTCTCATCAACTACAGGATAGTCGCACAGATGAATTGACTCCGGTGCGCTCTTGTCGATAGAGCAGACAAGATTTCTGTAGATATCCTCTGTCATGAAAGGAATCATAGGTGCTGCCGCCTTTGATATGGTGACAAGTGCTGTATAAAGTGTCATGTATGCGTTTATCTTGTCCTGCTCCATGCCCTTTGCCCAGAAACGCTCACGGCTGCGGCGTACATACCAGTTACTTAAGTCGTCTACGAACTCCTGAAGGTACTTTGCCGCCTCCGGAATCTTGTAATTTGACAGGCACTCATCCACGCCTGCCACTGCTGAGTTGAGCTTTGAAAGAATCCACTTGTCCATTACTGCAAGCTTATCATACTCAAGGCTGTATTTTGTAGCATCAAAATTGTCGATATTTGCATAAAGAACGAAGAATGCGTATGTGTTCCAGAGTGTTCCCATAAACTTACGCTGTCCCTCAAGCACGAGCTTTCCTGAAAACTTCTTTGGAATCCATGGAGCTGATGCTGTGTAGAAATACCATCTGATGGCATCTGCACCGTATGTCTCAAGTGCATCAAACGGATCTACAGCGTTGCCCTTTGACTTGGACATCTTCTGTCCGTTCTCATCCTGTACGTGTCCAAGCACGATTACATTCTCATAAGGGGCCTTGTTGAAAAGGAGTGTAGACTCAGCCATTAGTGAATGGAACCATCCACGTGTCTGGTCAACTGCCTCTGAGATAAACTTGGCCGGGAACTGCTTCTCAAATACTTCCTTGTTCTCGAATGGATAGTGGTGCTGTGCAAATGGCATGGCTCCTGAATCAAACCAGCAGTCAAGTACCTCAGGTACACGGTGCATATCCTTGCCACACTCAGGACACTTGATTGTCACAGCGTCGATGTATGGTCTGTGAAGCTCTACCTCTGCAGCCTTTGGATCTCCTGCTTTTTCGGCGAGCTCTGCACGGCTTCCGATACACTCTCTGTGTCCGCATTCACACTCCCAGATATTGAGTGGTGTGCCCCAGTAACGGTTACGTGAAATAGCCCAATCCTGTATATTCTCAAGCCAGTTTCCGAAACGTCCTGAACCGATAGACTCAGGAATCCAGTTTACTGTATTGTTGTTTCTGATAAGATCATCCTTTACTGCTGTCTCCTTGATGTACCATGACTCTCTTGCATAGTAGATAAGAGGCTTGTCACATCTCCAGCAGTGTGGATACTCATGCTCAAATTTCGGAGCATCGAAAAGCTGCTTTCTGCCGCTTAAGTCCTTTAATACCTCAGGATCTGCATCCTTTACCCACATACCGGCAAACGGAGTCTCGGCTGTAAGCTCTCCCTTGTCGTTTACAAACTGTACAAATGGAAGGTCATAATTTCTTCCGACATTGGCATCATCCTCACCAAATGCAGGAGCGATATGAACGATTCCTGTACCGTCTGACATAGTAACATATGTGTCACATGTCACGAAAAAGCCCTTCTTGCCTTGCTTATCGGCAACCTGCTTAGCGCAGTCATAAAGCGGCTCATACTCCTTGTACTCAAGATCCTTTCCTTTGTATGTCTCAAGCACCTCATATGCCTTCTTGCCTGCCTCTGCGTCCTCTTTTGAAAGAAGCTGTGAGAGCACCTTGTCTGCAAGTGCCTCTGCCATATAATATGTGTAGCCATCAACAGCCTTTACCTTTACATATGTGTCATTAGGGTTCACACAGAGTGCCACGTTGCTTGGAAGTGTCCATGGAGTTGTGGTCCATGCGAGGAAATATGCATCCTCTCCTACTACCTTAAAACGTACTACTGCTGATTTTTCTTTAACTGTCTTGTAGCCCTGTGCCACCTCCTGTGCAGAAAGCGGTGTTCCACAACGAGGACAGTAAGGAACAATCTTGAAGCCCTTGTAAAGAAGTCCCTTATTCCAGATTTCCTTGAGAGCCCACCACTCTGACTCAATGAAATTGTCGTCATATGTGACGTATGGATTGTCCATATCAGCCCAGAAACCTACTGTGTTGGAGAAATCCTCCCACATACCCTTGTATTTCCATACAGACTCTTTACATTTCTTGATGAATGGCTCAAGTCCGTAGTTCTCAATCTGATCCTTGCCGTCAAGGCCGAGAAGCTTCTCCACCTCGATCTCAACAGGAAGTCCGTGTGTATCCCAGCCTGCTTTACGTGGCACATATTTGCCCTTCATGGTCTGGAATCTTGGAATCATATCCTTTATGGTACGTGTCTCAACATGTCCGATGTGAGGCTTTCCGTTTGCTGTAGGAGGTCCATCATAGAATGTGTATGTCTCTCCTTCTTTTCTGTTTTCCATAGATTTTCTGAAGATATTGTTCTCTCTCCAGAACTGCTCTGTCTTCTTCTCGCGTTCAACGAAGTTCATATTGGTGTCAACTTTGTTGTACATGACTATCTCTCCTTATTCTATATTGTTCGTGAACATCCCAACATGCACCTCAAATTCGACTCTTACGAGGCTTCCTTGTGGCTTACTCCACTACAATTTTCGGTTTATGGAATATTCACAAAAAAGGCACACATTCCTGTAATTAGGAACGCGTGCCTGATACGTCTATACCACCTATTACAATGTACTTAAGGGAAATACCCTTGCATACCCGCCCCTGTAACGTAGGGAATACGTCAGAACCTACTCTCGCAACGCTGTATGGCGATTTTAGCCTGCGGCTCAGAAGTGATTTTCAAAATGGCTCTACTCATACCGGCTCTCACCTGTCCCGGCTCTCTTTGACTTTCACGCCATCTCTACTGTCTTCGTCACTGCCTTTTACTAACTGTGTTTAAGTATATAACTGAAAAGCCACTGTTGTCAAGATGTAATTGATTCTGTAATAATTTGATAATAATTAACTCTAATAAATGCCATCATACTCAAAATTCTGATAATCAAAATCATCATAATCATAAGAATCATAATCATAATCGTAATCCTCATAGGAATCGTCATCATTATAATACTCATAGCCCTCATCAAAGCCCTTCATGAACTCCTTTTCAAAATCTGTGCTTACGTTTGAGCCTGCTATAACCCAGAATATGATGCTGACTATAACTGAGATAGCTGCTGTTGCTATACCAACTATACCAAACACCTTGTTGTTGCCCTTTATGATATGTATAATACCAAAAATGATAGCAAGCAGAGCTGTCACATAATTGATGCATGTACAAAACAGTACAATAGATGCGATTCCAAGTACCAGAGAAGCTATACCAAAGCCATTGCTGTTCTTTGGCGGCTGGTTGTATGGATTAGCTCCATACTGTGGCTGATTGTAGGCTGTCTGTCCGTATGCAGTCTGATTGTAGCCACCCTGTCCGTTTGGCTGCTGGCCATACTGCGTCTGTCCGTAAGCTGACTGATTAAATGAGCCCTGATCATATGTGTTCTGGTTGTATGTACCCTGGGCATTTGGATTCTGATTGTATGCACCCTGGGCATTTGGATTCTGATTGTATGTACCCTGATTTGCATAACCATATGCACTGCCCGGATTATTGACATATCCGTCTGTGCTGCCTGTCTGGTCTGATGACTGTCCATGTGCATTCCCACTTTCCTGCTGGGATACAGACTGATTATATGTGTCTGTCGGCTGACTGTATGTGTCTGAGCCATTTGCTGTTCCTGAAGGCTGACCGAATACACCTGTATTGTCCGGTGTGCCTGACGACCGGTTGTCATTGTTCATATAATTGTTATCGTCCATAACTTCCTCCATATATCCTATTGTTTATGTAGCCATTGTGTTATTGTGTTAGAAATATTTTATCATATATTACAATCTGTCTCTTATACACATCTCCGAGCCCACGAGACCGTACTAGATCTC
>ENA-UADO01000366-UADO01000366.1-human-gut-metagenome-genome-assembly--contig:-NODE-366-length-15958-cov-4.829843_pt1 | contig 15958 bp, 11 predicted proteins | sample MGYA00244266_ERZ654262 | MGnify/ENA primary metagenome ERZ654262 (study PRJEB26926, sample SAMN06165164) | human gut metagenome | biome: ENVO:00009003; feature: ENVO:2100002; material: ENVO:00002003... | reverse complement strand
TTTTCGACTCATCGGAGGCATTTGTATCTTGGCAATGTACTCTGCCGATTCAAAATTGATGCTTGGCGCCACTCTGACTTTCGAACGGAACAGATCTTTAATCTCTTTGGCAAAGGCTTCGCTACGGTTCTCGCTTCCGATACGAATCAGAATCTCATCCGTTCCCAATTCATTGGTATAAACTTCAATAATATAGTTTTTTACCGAAGGTATATTATCCAGAATGTCGAATAATGCAGGCGGATATAACGTTGTTCCTTTGTATTTAATCATTTGCCCTTTCCGACCGAGGATGGAGCTTAGGCGGATGGTATTTCTCCCGCAACCACAGGGATCGGTGTGGTGGTAACAAATATCACCTGTTTTGAAACGGAGCAACGGCATACCTTTGACTCCGAGCGTCGTGATCGTCACTTCCCCTGCTTCTCCCTCTTCCACAGGACGATTGTTATCATCCAGAAACTCTACAATGATAAGTTCCGGTTGCAAATGCCCTCCGTGGAATTCATTACACTCGGTAAAGGACGACTGCATTTCGGTGGAGGCATAAGTGGAATACAACTGCAAGGCAGGCCATTTATCGTGTATTTTCTGTCCGAGCGTATTCAACTGGAATTCCTGATTGCGCAATGCTTCTCCGATACAGATGCACTTCTGCATGGAACAGGTATTATGGTTGATATGATTCTTTTCGGCAAACTCTATCAGTTTGATAAGGAAAGAGGGGACTACCATTCCACAAGTCGGATGTATCCGTCGAATTGTGTCCCATTGCAGTTCCGGGATGCCGTTGCCTACACGGATCACTCCCATACCCAGTTCGCGGGCTCCCATATAATAAGCCAAGCCTGCCATGAAACGGCGGTCGATGGTAGTCATCAATTGAAGAATATCCTGCTTAGTGCATCCGGTGGTGGTGAAAGATAGGTATTCGTTGTAAGAGAGACGGTCCAGGTCTTCAGAGGTGAGAACGAAAGTGACCGGATCTCCCAATGTGCCCGAAGTCGTCACATAGTCGATAATTTCCTCTTTGTCTACGCAGATGAAATCATCGTTATGGAGTTGCAAGTCCGTCTTGGTAGTGACGGGGATCTGTTGCAAGTCTTCAATCGTCTTTATTTGATTGATATCAATGTGATGTTCGGCAAACATCTGTTGATAGAACTTGGAATGTGCTTGCAGGTAGGCTAACGCTTTGGCTAACTGTTCTTCCTGATAGCTTTTGATATCTTCCGGTGAGCGGAACTGAATTTCAGGATTCTTTTCCATCTTTGGATTGTTTTTGAATTTTCTGTTGGATACGTTCTTTCTCTTGCAACTTGGGAATGGATTTCTTCAATGCCTGTTGCCAGTATGCAATGGCTTGTTGAGGTTGCTGCATGGCCTCGTAGTAATCTCCTATTACTTCATATACATAGTATAGGGAAGGATTGGAGGCTTGGTATGTTTTTAAAACAGATTCCTCTATCTGTTCCTTTTTTCTGATTTTCTTCAATAAAAGCGGAGTCAGTTTCTTATACGTGAGAAGATGCTGGAACTCCGGTGTGTCGATGAATTTATCTTCCGGAATGGTCAGGTCGGAACTGTATATTTCGTGTTGCCAATCAATCGTGTCTTTGAATATCTTATTCAGGTCATAGGCTACGTATTTCCCACATTGCCAGGGAGAGGTCGATACCCACATCAGCCGTTTCTCCGGTTGGAAGATGACGGAATGATGGGCAATAAACTGATTGATGGCCATTTCGTTGGCCAGTCCCAGGTCTGTGTTTTGCAGGCCTTTGTGGTCACGCAGGATAGAGGCGGCTTTGGAGACATCGATCGGAAGATCCTCATTAATGAGTTCCGTTAATCGTGCAAAACGGTATGGGCTGTCGGAAGTGCGGATATTTTCCATGTTTCGTTCGTCCTTGCTGAATTCTTCCGATTGGTAATGGTTGGTGCAGATGAGCCGATTGGCTTCTTTTCCGGTGAAAAGCACAGTTTTCTCCGGAGATTTCTCGATAATCGCGGCTTTGCCATCTTTGGCAGAACCTATCAATATGGATTCGGAGACGAATGTTTCCCGTTTTTTGGCGATGGCAAAGGCTTCATCAATAGTGGCTGCATATTGCAGAATCTCTCTGGTCAGGATGGAAATGGGGGTGGCGGAACCTGTGGGGACAGCAGATTTGGCAGCATTAATTGTCACGGTAAGACCTGTCTCGTTCATGCCGGATAACACTCCTATCATACCGGGCCATCCGACGGAAGCAAACCTGTATCCTTGCTCCGGTACATAAAAAGCCACCTGCTTGTTCTCTGCGAAGGCATCTCCTACGTAGAAATCGAAGTTACGTCCGATCAGCAGGGATGAATCTGCACTTTGTGTTCCCCAAGTGGCGAACGAACTGCATCCCACTAACATATAATCTTGCATGGCATGTCCCAGGTCGTGTGCCGAATGGTAATTCAACTGGCGTTCGTAAGGAGTGCCGATGAAGTCGTACTCATGTGTACATGATAGCGAGATTCCGTAAATCTCGTCGCGGTATTCTTCGAGGACGTTCTCACCCAGATTACGGTTGAATAATACAATGAAGAACCGGAGGAATTTCAGATAACTGTCTGAAGGAACAATCTCACGAATTTGATCCACGAACACTTTCTCTTGATGGTGGAGCAGGTCGGAAGACAGTTGCCCGATAGCTTCTCCTCTCTGGAAAGCATCCCCTTTCACAAACAATTCCCATAAGCCGCTGTCGCTGTGCCGGAGAAAGTTATCTCCATAATGCCGGAGGTGGAGACTGTCTATATCAATCACTTTGTCTGTGGTCATGCTTTGCTCATGTTTGGGCGTTTGCATATCCGCAGAAAAGTAGAGATAGCTGATTCCGGCTATCAATAGAACAATGAGCGACAGGAAAAGGAAGCCCGTGTATTGGAGTGTCTTTTTGACTATTCTATGCATTTCCTACTTTTTTAGCCAGATATTCTTGTCCTACAAACTCCGCACAAGTCAGCATGGCAGTTAGTGTTACCCCTAATGCACCATGCACATTCAGGTTTTGCCCGGTGAGAAAGAGATTTCCCAAGCGGCTTCTTGTAGATACGAAACCAATTTGCGGACATTTATAATCTTTGATAATCCCATACGCGGAACCATCCACTGTTCCTGTATAGTCCCGATAGCTTAATGGAGTAGTGGTATACATCTCTTCTATGTTTTCTGAAAGGTCAATGCCATGTCCTCGGATGAAGCGGAGAATCTGTTCTGCTTTCTCCTTTTTGAAGGATTGGTAGTCTTCTCCCCGATGTTCGGGAGTCGTGTCCTTCCAGGCAGACAGTTCATCTATATACATAGGTGTCAGGATGGAAATGACACTGGCATATTGACTGTCCTCGGAAGACGCTTGCATGGAAATCATACAGTTGGTAGTCCGTCCCGGATAGAGCAGTTTATCATACCACACTTTATTGTTCGCATGCAGATACAGGTTGCGGTTCTGATAAGGAGTGCTTTTTTTCTTCATTACCAGGTAGAGCGTAAAAATGCCGTAGGTGTTTTCCAGCGAACGGATGCGGGAAATATAGGCATTCTTGATGCTACGGTTTTTATCCAGTATCTCCAATGTCCGTTGGGGATGCATATTGGAGATGACGAAGTCGCTTTCCAGTCGCTCTTCCCCGTTGATGATAACCCCTTGTACCTTTTCGTTTTCAACGATGATGCGGGTGACTTCACTGTTATTGAGCACAGTCCCTCCGTTTGCCCGGATTACATTGATTAGCTCCAGACTGACTTGCATACTTCCGTCTACAAAACGGTAGGCGCCTTCAATATAGGAGTGATTAATCATGGCATGCTGGTAGAAAGTGGAGACATCTTTCAAACCTCCGTAGAGTAAAGCTGAACCTGCCAGTACATTTCGTAAGGCGGGGTCCGGAGTGATATCCGCAATCAGGTGGGCGGCAGAGGTACAAAAGTATTTCATACCCTCCAAAGCGAGTGTGCCTTGTTTCAGGTGGTCTACGCTAATCAGGTTTCCGACAGCTTGAAGCTGTTCGGCATAGCATTTCAAGTTTTCTTTCTCATGCGGGAAGGAACGGCAGATGGTTTCAATAAACTGCGGGTATCCCATTGCATAATCGTATGTTTTTCCTTTATAGTAGATCGTATCAAAAGCAGCATCGTCCAAGCGTTTTATTTTCAGCTTGTCCATGATACCGAAATAGCGGAAATACTGGTTCATCACTTGACCCTCATCCAGGCTTCCTACATAATGAATACCCGTATCTAACAGATGCCCTTTTCGTTGGTAAGTCTGGAAGCATCCGCCGAATTGCGCATTTTTTTCTACTACGCATACGTTGAATCCCTCTTTGCTAAGAATCGCTCCGCATTCCAGTCCGCCAAGGCCGCTGCCGATAATGATGATGTCATATTTGCTCATACTAGTTCGGTTTTCTAAATATGTAAATGGTGTTTGATGTATATTTGTCATTAGGAATGATTTCGACAGCCATTCCACAGGTGACTGCTATTTCCCGTAATTGGGTTTCAGTGGTGAAATACAGTTCTCCGGTTGTCCGGTTGAAGTTGAAGATACGGGTGGATAGTAATTCCGTGAACCGGGTTAACCGGTGCTTGGAAGCGTTGGCTGAATTTCCGTCGCGTATGATAATCATTCCTTGTGAACGCAAGCGACCGGCACATTTCAACAATAGGGTTTGTTGATGTTCGTAGCTCATATAGTGAAGCATGTCGTTCAGGATAAAGACATCACTTTCCGGCAGGGGATATTCCAATGCATTGCCATGCTTGAACTGGAGATGCTCGTTGCGTAACCATCCGTGCTGCGCCAGCGCTATCTTGTCTTCATCGTAATCAATACCCAGGATTTCCCGGTCCTCGGAAAGCAGAGACAGCATATAGCATAACGGGCCGAAGCCGCAACCGATGTCTGTGATTTGCCCTTGGACGGGAATCAACCGGTTGAATAGCCGGTAATTCTTTTCCATCTTTACTTTAATACGGATATACCATTCTACGACGGGACCTTTATAGATATAGTTCTGGATAAGAGCTTCGTAGAACGCCGGATTGTCCGTCGTGTTCTGTTCACGGCAGATACGGGCATAAACCTCTTTCATGTAAGCGGATATGCGTTTGGTACGCTCCTGATAAGTACTTCCGAAAGACAGATCGTCTAGTGGTATACGGGGAAGTATTTCTGTATAGATGATTCCTTTCCGGATATTGAAAGGCTGTGCTTTGGCAATGATTTTGTTATTACCGTAAAGCAGGATCGGCAGAATATCCAGTTTCAATGCTTCTGCCAGATAGAATGCTCCTTTGTGGAAACGTTTCATCTTTCCGTTATAGGTACGTGTGCCTTCCGGGAAAATGGCGATGGAGTAGCCCTCCTTCACTTTTTTCCGCATCCGTTCCATATATTGCTCGTATCCTTCGCCTATATAATAGAAGTCGACATAACGAATGATGGCTCCGAAGAAAGGAGAGTGCCATACCCAATGGTTGGTCACCATCAGGATTTTAGACGAAAGAGACAGCAGTACCAGAATGTCGATGAACGACTGGTGGTTGGCAATGATAATTGCCGGATGCCGGAAGCGTTCGTTGGCTTTGTTGATATGTTCTTTTTTGACGGCGGTGGCCAGTAGCAGAATTCCTTTGCAGGTGATTTGTATCAGGCGGCACACCAAACGCTGCTTGCTGCTTTTGCGCACAGGCACCGGATAAAGCAGAATAATCAATATACGGAGGACGATGCAGCCGATAAAGAAAAGCAGGAAGAGCAACACGGTACGTATCAATCCGATAAGCGTATAAGGCGGTAATCCTTTGGAAGCGGGGCCTGCGATGAAGAACCGGAAAATGAGTGGCTGAATGGTATAAGCCACCAGTACCACTGCTATCATACCCAGAATGGAAATCAGGGAAATGGATTGCAAAGCCGGGTGTTTGGCAAACACAAGTGCTCCCATACCGACCACTGTGGTGAAGGCGGAGAAGAAGATGGCTGTTTTATGGGAATTCAACACCTTCTGACCTGTACGGTATTTGTTTTGTAGCCCGTCCATAATGAAGATACTGAAGTCATCTCCAATGCCAAAGATAAAGGTGGACAGGATGATGTTGATAATATTGAACTCAATCCCCAGAATTCCCATCAATCCCAAGATGATTACCCAGCTGATTAGCATCGGGAGAAAGCTCATCAGGGTAAGTTCGATACGTCCGTAGGAGAACCATAGTGCAAAGAATATGAGGAAAGAAGAGATGTACAGAATCAGGTAAAAGTCGTCATTGATGGCCGATACCCATTTGTTGGCAAAATAGGAACGGTCGAAGATGACTACATTCGGGTCTTTATTAAAGTTCTGGTACACAGCTTCCTTATTCGGTTCGCTGATCCGTATCTGGCTGATAAGCATGGTGATGGAATCGGCAGAGGTTTGCCATTCATTCAATAGCTTGCCGGATAAATCGTCTTCTTGCGCGGTGTAATGATATTCACCGAAAGGCTGGTTCATCCATTGATAAAAAGGTTCGAAGCTTCCCGGGCGGAAACGATATTCGGCGGCAACTGTTTCCAACTGTTCACGGACTTGTTGCTGTTTTTCATCCGTCCAGTAATCTTTCCATTTCTTCAGGCGTTTTTGCTGCTCTTGCGGAGAGATCAGAAACTGTGAGGCGGAGGCATACTCTTTGATGAGTCCCTGCTCTTTCAGTATAGATAACTTCTGATTGGTTGTTGCATAAGTTTCGGTAGCCTGATTCATGTCTTTTCCCACACTGACAAAAAGCACGGTCTTTTCGTCGTTGTCGAAGAGTTGCAGTAATTTTTCTTCTGATTGTTGGAGATGGCGGGGCTCATAGTTGAGACTCATCATATCGTTGTTGAAGCCCACCTTTTGCGAAGTAAACAAACAGATTACTGTAATGAGGAGGATGCCGCCTACCAGCCATTTATTCTTTTCGTAAGAATAAGCGTTTATTTTCTCGATGATGCGTAGTATGCGTCCCTGTTTGACGTCTGCCTGTCCTTTCAGAAAATGAGGCAGGTAAATGAGACAGAAGAGGGTGGTGCCCACCAATGCCAGAGAGGCAAACAATCCGAAGTCGCGTAACAGATCGGAACTGGTGAATATCAATCCCAGAAATGCGCCGATGGTGGTGAAACTACCTACCGTAAGCGGATAGGCTATCTCTTTAATAAGTTGTTGTACGGTGGAAACGTGGTTCTGATGTGCCAGCATGTGAATGGAATAGCTTAGTGCAATACCCATCACTGCCGAACCGGCTCCCACTGCAATGGCGGAGATACTTCCTTTAATAAAGAAAATGAGAAACAGGGCAAATAATCCTCCGAACAGTACCGGAGTAATAATCAAAGGTATCGATCTCTTTCGTTTAAAAACGAGTGAGATAAATACAATGATGATAAGCAGTGCCAGGGAGGAGGTCAGGATGGTATCTTTCTTAATCTGACGGGCGTTGTAGACTCCCACGGAGGGACCGCCGAAATATTCAGCTCGAATGGTAGGAGATTCTCCCTGTACGTGCTTGAGCTCTTCTTCGAGTATCTTTATCAGTTCGTCGTTCTTTCCGGTGCTGCCTGTACTGAATACCGGGGTAATGAACATAAGTAAGGTGGAGCCATCTTTGGAGAAGATATGTTCGTCATAAATCTCGTAGTTGGCTTCCAACTGGAAATCTTGCAAATGTTTCAGGGTTTCGCTTCCCAGTCCGAGCGGGTCCCGGAGAATATAACTTCTTAATGCAATTCCGGCAGGAGAGAGGAGGTTGGTATAATTCTTCTGCATGACAGCCTGTATCCCTTTATCCGTCAGTAAGGAATCGAAGCGTTGATAGTCCGTATCTGTCAGGAAAAGCGGGAGATGTTCATAAACGAAGTCTGTGGCTCCTTGGATGAGGCTTTGGTCTACCTGTGCGAAAATTCCTTTAATCAGTTTTCCTCCGGCTTTTTCAGTCAGGGTTTGTTGCAGTTGTCCGGCTGCTTCTATCAGGGAGTCGGGTTCTACGCGGTGGCAGGTATCTGCCGAGGATAACATAATGATAATCTTATCCTTAATCTTGAGATTGTCGAACACTTTGATTGTGTTCTGGGAATCTTTAGTGTCGGGGAAAAATTGTGTGATGTTCTCTTCGAACCTTACTTGCAGGGCAAAGAATCCCATTAACAGGACACAACTGATGAGTGACAAATAGAACAGAATCTTGTGCCTCTCGAAATAATCATATAGTCCGATAAAAAACTGGGTCATATCTTTTTTTTCCTACACGCCGTGAGCAGAATGAACGCGATGGTTCCTGCCAGTATGCTGCATACGACTGCAAAGATAACACTTCCTATTAAATATTGCTCTATGACTGATTTTACATTTTCAAAAGAAAGTTCGTTTAAATGCAGATTGACAGGATCTCCCAGCACTTTGCAACCGGTTACGTAACTGCCGTACAGCAAAAATGGAATCATCGGAGGGATACTGATATTGGCTGCTACAATAGCTATGATTTTATTCAGTCTGAACAAATGTGCCAGAAATAACGTGATTAGCATTTGATATCCCCATACCGGAACGATACCCATGAATACGCCGAGTGTGATGGCAGCCGTGATCCGCAGATTAGATTCGGGGGAGTGGGTGACATGATCCGAGAAAAACTGCTTGCAGTTCTTCCAGGTCAGTTTACGGAAGAAGTTTCGGGGGATGATCCAAAGCAAAGTGACGAGCACCAGTACTGTGTTCAGGATACTGATACGGGTGAAATCACGGAACGGTCGAAAATGAGAAACCCGCTCTTCCTGTGGCGGATAATAAACATGTACCGGGATGTTTTTAACGGTAATGCCTCCCCAGGCTGCAAAGACAAGTGCTTCCAGCTCAAATTCGTATTTGGCGGTGTAATACCACTTGTCCACATTCATTCGTTGGATGGGGTACAGGCGGTAGCCGGATTGTGTATCTTGCAGTTTGATACCTGTTTCGAGGGTAAACCAGAAGTTGGAAAACTTATTGGCAAATGTATTCTTTCCCGGCATATTGTCCGAGGCGAGGTTACGGGCACCTACCAATAATGTGTCCGGTTCTTTTTCTATGGCTTCGATCAATGCGGGAATATCCGAAGCGAAATGCTGTCCGTCAGAATCAATGGTGATTGCATACCGAAATCCTTGCTTTTTGGCAAAGGATAGTCCATGTCTCAAAGCTACTCCTTTTCCTTGATTGGCAGGGTGGGTGATGGTATGTAAGTTAGATTCTCGGCTAAGTATTCCGGCAGTTTCATCTGTAGAACCGTCGTTGACAACAAGGATATCGGGGGCGTAGAAACGTACACTTTCTATGACGTCCGCCAGTGTCTTTCCATTGTTGTAACTTGGGATGATAACGATGATCCCTAATTGTTTCAACTTCTCGTGCCAATAGGCTGTACTTATTTGTTCCTTCATACTGTCGGGGTAAGTGCAGCTTTTAATTTAATGAAACATTCGTCCTTTACGGTATTTTCCTCTACAGTGCTCTCTTTCACTGTACTCTTTTTTACAGCTTCCTTCTTTACACTCCCTTCCGCTTGCAACTGAAGTGTACCTTCTTCTGTCTCTTTAAAAGTCAGTGCCATCGAAATGTGCGGTGTTTCTATCGGATTGATAGCCGAAAGAAACTTGCAGGAAGACACTTGTGTTACTTGCAATTTTTGCTGGCGAATGTCTTCTACACATTCCTTGATAAGTTGTAATAGGCAAACTCCCGGAACTACCGGATGTCCGGGGAAATGTCCCTGATAAACAGGATGCCCGGGATTCAACTTTATCTGGATAGTCCAGATCGTTGAGTCCGATGATTCGGAGGAAAGGATGGTATAGAAGTTATCAAGTAGCATATATTAAATCTCTTTAGATAGTTTGTCCAGACGGATCGTTAACCGAATCCACGGATGTTTGATTTTTATTTGTGCGGGATCGCCCGGAGTATTGCCAGTGATGTAGACCACTGACTTTCCAAAGCCTTTTCCACTGGTTCTTTTTTCAGTAGCACTGTCTTTGGTCGCTTTCACACGAGTATCTTTCCCACTTAAGAACAGACGTCTGAAATCCATCTCCAGAAGTTTCAGCACCTTTTCCTTTTTCATGGGTTCAATGCAACTGTTGACAGTAAACTGATCGTTGCGAAGAGAAAAATCGAAAAGGCTTAGTCCGAAGTAGGTAGACGCTACGATCCGGATTTCGTTATCAGGCATACGGCGTACTATTAGCATACCGCTCATGTGATGTTTCATGAAATCCAGTTGGATATTGTATTTTTGCGAGCTTTCTCCTTGTGTTAGTTCGATAGCGGGGAGCACAGTACTTCCTTCCCCGCTCATCCGTGGAGAGCAGGAAGTCTGGATCTGTATCCATAAGAACAGCAGAACCATCAGACTAACGAATCGCAAACTTCGTCTCATTCTTCAGGGAGTTGAACTTTTTATTATAGAATTCGTATTCTGTATAGTTTGTGGCTGTTTCGGACAGACGGAGTTTGTGTACCGACATATCTTTCTTGTCCAGATAGATTTCTATACCGGCAATATAGGCTTGTACCGCTTTGTTGGTCGGTTTTATTTTAACCAGATAGTATCGTGCGTCTTCAAAATACTCCAGCAGGTAGTTGGACGACATTTTAGACAGGTCGCCTATCATACACGCGGTCAGCATATCCTGCATCTGTGCCATCATTTTGTTCGAACTAAGATTCATGATACTTTTCTTGCCATCCGAAACGATTTTGAGCTTACTGCCGTTTATCACGATGAGATAATCCATCGGGCGGAAATATTCCATGCAGATTTTATGGGTCTTCTGGTAGTAGAACTTCCCTTTGGAAGTAACCTTCTCATCGAATACATCGAGATATTTCACTTGGGTGAAATCGCTTTCGATGGACTCTACGGTTTGCGCCTCCTTTGCCAGGCGGCTTTCAAACTCTGTCTTTTGCGCCATCTTTTTCATGCTCTGGGCATGGATAGAGGCTATTGACAAGAAGAAAAGCGATAAATATATTAATAAAGTTCTCATACCTTTTTTTATTTTATGCCAATAGTTTGTCCGGACGGACAACGGTATATCCTTGTTCTTTCAGCAAATCCAAGATTTGTTTCACTAGCTGGTCGCTGTCAGGCATCCGGTCGTGCAACAGAATAATGGCTCCCGGTTCAAGATGTTTCCGAATCCTGGCAAGGACTTTATCCGGTGCTTGTTGTGTATCCAGTGTACGGATGCTCCATCCTATAGGGGTATATCCTAACTGTCGAACGGCTTTCGCAATCGTTGGATTAGTGACACCGAACGGCGGACGAAACAAACTAACCGGCTGCGAAGTTACTCGTTCTAGTTCACACTGACAAGTTTGCAAGTCTTTTTTCATCTTGGAGAGCCCGTATAGCGGGAATAAACCGGAATGGGTATGCGAATGATTTCCAATCAGATGACCTTCTGCCACCATTTTTTGCAAGATTGCTTCATTCCCTTTTACCTTATGACCGATACAGAAGAAACAGGCGGTTACCTGATATTCTTTTAGTACCTGCAGAACTTTGGGAGTCTGTAGGGAGTCGGGGCCGTCATCAAAAGTCAGGGCGACAATCTTTTCCGCAGTATGCTTTTTGCAAAATGACCGGAGGTAAATTCCCGATTGAATGCTATAAGAGGCATAAACGAGAAAAGACAGGAGCAAGAGCAAGCAAAGAAGGAGGCAAACGATTATCATACGCTTTTCCGGATTAGAATCAATGAATGATTGATGGAGTGGTGATGATTATAAATCAATATATGGGTCGAGGTAGTGCAGTTGGCCGATTCGTTCACTGCTTTCCATACCGCATACGATGTTGCGGTAGGATATTCACCACATTCATTCTTAAAACTAAGATGAACACTTTCCGGGAAAAGGTTTGTTTCAAGCTCTTCATAAATAGAGTTGCCATTGTCAACAGTTTGCTCGTGAGAGTCATCTTGATTGTGTGGCTTCTTGTTTTTCCCGGTAACCAACCACTGAATATCCTGACATTCTAAACCATTTCGTTGCAAAAAACGGATGATTCGGGAGCTGATTTCTTCTGTAATCTGTTTCCCTATGAAAGTTTCGATTCCCTGTATTTCAGCCAACGGATGCTCTCCGGCTTCCCGACTTAACAGGAAGAATTGAGCACCTTCTCCGGCTGCTATCCCTTTCAGCACTCCCAGCCGTTGCTGAATCGTGTAACTGGTTTCTGTCATTTCATCGATGGCTCCCACAAGTATATTCTCGCTTCCTTCTCCTATTTTCATCATAGCGTCCAATAAAGCACTTTCAAAACTAAGACCACGGTGGACATAAGTCATGTTGTAGGCATGTATTTGATGAATCAGAGCTATTTGTGCACCGATTGTATTGAATGTCGACTGGATAAAAGGAGTAGGATTCAGCATCCGCTCTTCATTATCCAATAGGTTGTTCAGGAATTTTTCCGTATCTGTCAAGCAGCCCAATCCTGTTGCTGTGATGATTCCTTGTATCTTTTCAGGAGATAGTTCACCCATACATTCCAATCCGCAAGCCACCCCCATTTTTACGATACGGCTCATGCGTCTGCGCAAGGTCGCATTGGTGATAATATCCTTATAATCGGGTTCGCAAGCCTGAAGATAAGGGCGATTATTTCCTGGTGAATGATCCTTTGGCGGATGAATGGAAGCGATGCGTTGAATATAAACTGGCTGCATAGGCTCAAAAACTTAAAGGTTCGTTCGTTTGGGAAAATTCGTTGCGGAAAAGAGGAGCGATGAATCGTTTCCTCCGAAACCGAAAGAGTTGGATAACACATGTCGGATGGGGATTCCTTCTTGAAAAGAGGTTTCCGGTATCAGTCCTGTTTCCGGCATCGCATCCGTAAAGTTCAGGTTGGGATAAATCAGCCCTTTATCTATTGAAAGAACGGAGTAAACAGCTTCAATTCCTTCGGAAGCTCCTAAGGTATGTCCGATAAAAGCTTTTACCGAACTAAATGGCGGAACGTGTTCTCCAAAGATTCTTCGGAGCGCCATGCCTTCTGACGCATCATTGCCGGGAGTACCTGTTCCATGTACATTGATATAATCGATTTCTTCAAGGGAAATACCACTGGAAGCGATAGCTTCACTCATTGACAGAAAGGCACCGTCCCCTTCAGGAGAACTTCCTGTTTGATGATAAGCCTCATTCGTATTGGCGTAACCGCTAAGTTCGCAATAAGGAGTTCTTTGGAGTGAACTTTCCGATTGAAGCACTAAGTAACCGGCACCTTCTCCCAGATTTAATCCGGTACGTGAGCGGTCAAAGGGACGGCAATGTGTTTTGTCCAAAATCATCAGGGAGTTGAATCCATTGAGCGTAAACCGGCAAAGTGCATCCGTACCTCCCACGATAGCAGCATCCAGTAGCCCGTGTTTAATCATTCTTGCTCCCAGCATGATGGCATTGGCTGCTGACGAGCAGGCTGTACTGATGGTGGTTATAAAATCATTGATACCCAAATACGAAGCAATCAATTCTGTACTGGCTCCGCAGTCGTGTGAAATTACTTCCCGTAACCGTCCCTGTCCCGGGTTTTTCTTGAAAGATTCATAGAAGTGCTCGCTCAAATCCATGCCGCCAACGGAAGTGGCGGAAATAAAACCGATACGTAATGGTGGTGTGAGTCCCGCATCTTTCATTGCTTCTTTGGCTGCTATCATTCCCAACAAGGCCGTACGTGATACAGTGCGTTGCGGAGGTAAAGAGATCAGTTGCTTTAGTTCCTCATTGCTACGTTTCACTTCGGATACGGGCACATCGAGAGCAGTCGGAAAAAGAGTTACTTTTCCGATGCCATGCTTTCTTTGTCTCAACGCTTCTATATTTTCGGAAACTCCGATACCGATGCCCGAAACAACTCCCAATCCGGTGACGTATATCTTCATCGGTTAAGCTTTGCGATTAGCAATGATGTAGTCTGCCAGTGTACGTACCGAGTAGAAGATTTGTTTTCCTTCACTGGGGTTCTCTATCTTTATACCGTATTCGCGTTCCAGAATCAGGATGATTTCGAGTGCGTCAATGGAGTCGAGGCCAAGACCTTCGTCGCCAAACAGAGGGGCTTCATTGTCAATATCTTCCGGAGTGATTTCTTCAAGGTTCAACTCTTCGATTAGTTTCCCTTTCACTTCGTCCATCAGTTCTCTTTTGGTTTGATCTAAATTATCCATAAATCGTTGATATATTATTAAGTTGTTTAAATTCTGCTTGATAATGTCCGTCCAGTAGTTCGCACCAGCCTATGATACAGGTGCGTAACTTACCTTTTGCCATCACAATCCTTGCATAATCCTCTAATGAGGCAGCATCGGATTGCCGACGGACAAAGAATGTATTCTCTCCCTGAATCTTGTGCCGGATACAGATTTCTCCCAATACTACATTGGGGAGAGTGTAGACAAACACGGCAGGACTGGCTGCTTTGTCCCCTTCTTTACTGATGATTGCCTGATGTTTGCAGTCCGTATCCAGAGAGGAAGAAGCATTGGCAAGAATGATTCCAATCTCTTCCGGACGGTGGTGTGTATTTTTCAGTAAATATTCGGCAGCTACATATCCCAGCTTACAGAGGTTGTCCATCTTATAGAACTTCATATTGTTTTCTCCCAGATGCTTGTATGCTTCCCGGATGAACGGTGCAAAGTCAGTTTCCGAAGAGCTGAATACAGTTGTTCCTTTACTTTCTACTGCTCCTGGCCTGATTGTGACCATGTTGCCCGATTCCACCACTGCTTTGCAAACTGACGGAGCACTCGCTTTGTCGGTTGCCTGCAAGTTTACTTTCTGTTTCAGGTGAGCATCGGGGAGGGATAATACCAGTGCGGCATTACAGCCTCCGAAACCGGAAGCAGTTTTGATGCAGCATTTCATCGGTATCGGCTGATGAGTGGCATAGACAGTGATAGGCATGGGAACACCGAGTGTTTCATACCCTAAAGTTCCGTAGTATCTTCCTTCTTTTAGTTGCTCTATGCAAAGTATGGTTTCGATAATGCCCGAAGCTCCTAATGTATGACCGAAATAGGGCTTGAGGCTATTCACCGGAACTGCAGCTAATCCCGCCAGATGTATGGCTTTGGATTCCATTTCATCATTGTAAACCGTAGCTGTTCCGTGTGCATTGATAAAGCTGATGTCTCCGGGAGTTACTCCGGCTTCTTCCATTGCCTGGTTGATAGCTAGTGCCAGTCCGTCTCCCGTCCGGGAAGGACCGGATATGTGGTTGGCATCATTGCTGACAGCTCCACCGGAGAGAATAATATCATTGGCGTTTCCTTGAGTTTCTAAAAGAACGGCTCCGCAGGCTTCGCCCAAGCTTAATCCGTCCCGTTGGATATCGTAAGGCCGGCAGCGCTGTGCGCTGACAGACCGGAAAGACAGGAATCCGCTGGTGATAAAATGAGACAGAATATCTCCACCGGCAACGATGACCCGTTTGTAACGTCCCGATTCTATCTGCCTTTTAGCTACAATGAGTGCCGAAACTCCTGATATGCAGGCATTGGAAATGACATCTACCTGATTGCAGGCTCCGAAAAAGTTGCCGATTCGCTCCGCCATTTTCCAAAGAAAGGCAGGACTGTCCGTTGGCAGCTGTATAGACGAACCGTTCGATTCACCCGGAGCAACCAGTTCGTCCGAAGCAACCTGCTTACTTAATAAATCGACATTCCCTTTTGTCGTAGAGAGCAGTAAGGCACAATCCGGTTCACGGAGACTGGCTCCCGACTGGGAAATCACCTCTTGAACAGCCAAGATAAATAGTTGTTCCATACGGGTATAATCCGTTATCTGCATCTGTTTCGCCCGTCTTTCCCTGTCTCTTATACACATCTGACGCTGCCGACGACTTAATAGG
>ENA-UADO01000358-UADO01000358.1-human-gut-metagenome-genome-assembly--contig:-NODE-358-length-16175-cov-5.644913_pt1 | contig 16175 bp, 9 predicted proteins | sample MGYA00244266_ERZ654262 | MGnify/ENA primary metagenome ERZ654262 (study PRJEB26926, sample SAMN06165164) | human gut metagenome | biome: ENVO:00009003; feature: ENVO:2100002; material: ENVO:00002003... | reverse complement strand
CCGAGATCTACACCTATTAAGTCGTCGGCAGCGTCAGATGTGTATAAGAGACAGGCTTCAAAGGGGGACCAGTCCCCCTTTGAGGAACCCCCAGCTCTCCGAGGGGACGAGAGAAATCATTTCAGAAAGGTCACTGATTATGAAAAAAGATATTAAATTCAGCACGCGCATGGCGTCCGCCGACCGCGAGAAGATCAGGGCGCTGGCGGCGAAGGCCCACATGTCCATGAGCGATTACGTCACCGCCTGCTGTCTCGGCAAGCGGATCGTGGTCATCGACGAGCAGAAGGAGCTGCTCCGCCAGCTCAAGGGCATCGGCAGCAACATCAACCGCCTCACCGTTCTTGCCAACATGGGCAAGGTGCAGGTCATCGGTCTGGAAAAAGCTGCCGGTGAGCTGTCCGAGGTCAGCGCCGCGCTGCGGGCTGTCATGGAAGGGCGGTGAGCCGTATGGCCATCGTACATTTTGTGAACTACAAGCGGGGCACACAGTCCCGCGCCGCCATGCGCGGCGTGATGCTCTACGTCATGCAGGAAAAGAAAACCGCATGGGAGGGCGCGCCGCTCGTCAGCGGCATCAATTGCCAAGTGCAAAGCGTCTACGACGATTTCCTGAACACGAAACTCCTCTACCACAAGGACGGCGGCGTGATGTTCTATCACATGGTGCAGAGCTTCCCAAAAGGCGCGGCGGTCGATCCACAGCAGGCCCACGAAGCCGCGCGGCGGCTGGCGGAATACTTCGACGGCTGCGAGGTGCTGGTCTGCACCCATGTAGACCGGGAGCACATCCACTCCCACTGCGTCATCAACTCCGTCAACTTTGAAACCGGCAAAAAGCTGCACATGGCGAAGGAACAGATCCAGGAGCTGATGCGGCGCAACGACGCGATCTGTCAGGAGATGGGGCTTCCTGTCTTTGATGCGCCAACGCAGCAGGCCCGCGGCATGGGCGGCGCAGAGTATCACACGGCGCTGAAAGGCCAAAGCTGGAAACTGCGGCTCATGAACACCATCGACGAGTGCATGAAATACGCCGCCGACAAGGACGCCTTCGTTTCGCTGATGGAGTCCGAGGGCTACGCGGTGCGCTGGGAGAGCACCCGCAAGTACATCACCTACACCACGCCGGACGGACTAAAATGCCGCGACAACAAACTACACGAAGAAAAGTATTGCAAGGAGGCCATGGAGCATGAATTCAGAATACGAACAGAACTCATCAAGAGAAAATTCCATCGAGCAGAGGAAGCCGATGGCGGAATTGAAGCGGATGAATCAGCCGAGCAGCGCACCGCCGGCTACGCCGCAGCCGATCCAGCCCATTGTGATCCAGTGCGATCTGCCACAGGCGATGAGCAAGCTGACGGAACAGGCAAACGGAATAAACTGGGAGCTGGAAGAAATTCGGAATACGTTGCCGGAATTGAAAACGCACATCGACCTGACGCCGGTGCAGAAGTCGCTCACAGAGATGCAGAGATCGCTGACAGAGATGAACAAACTGCTGGAACGGGTTGGGAACCTGAGCGAGAAGCATTCCTCCAAGTGGATCGACTGGCTCCCGGATTTCAGCCTGCTGGTGGCCCTCAAGTGGATCATGCTGGTGCTGATCCTTGGCACGGCGACACTGGCAGGGTGGTATGGCGTGGCGGCGATCCGCGGCCTGTTCCTCTGATGCCTGCCGTGGCCGGACTGGCTGCCGCGGGGACATTGATGGACGAGGATGAGGACGCCGAGGAAAAGCGGCGGCGCATGGAGGCGAAGATCGCCGCCGAAAACTTCGGTGCAGCGATCGGCTTCGCCGCAGGCGCGGCTCTGGCTGTGAAAGAAAAATTGGATGAGCAGGCTGTGCAAGAAAAACAGCAGCAAACCATGGGAGGGTTCTAAAAATGGCAAGCATCAAGCAACTGGACGAGCGGCGATATAAGATCACCGTCAGCAACGGCTACCGGCCCAACGGCAAAAAAATCAGCAAGGCAAAGACTATCCAAGTCCCACCCGGTGTCCCCAAGCGCGGCATCGGGCAGTATGTCGCCCACGCCGCCGAGGAGCTGGAGCGCAACTTCAAGGCCGGCTACGCTGAGGACGGCGAGATGACCTTTGAGGAATTCGCCTCCCGCTGGCTGAAGCGGCAGACGAAATATGCCCCCAGCACCATCGCTGCATACCGGCGGATGCTGGAGGTGGTGTATCCCATGATCGGCGGCATCCGCCTCAACAAGCTCCGACCGATGGCGCTGGAAAATATGCTCTCCGAGCTGCGTAAGCGCAAGCACCACGGAAAGCACATCAACGAATCCACCGCGCAGCGATACCTCTCCGTGGTCTCCGCCGTACTCAGCGATGCCAAGCGCAATGAGATCATCGAGAAAAATCCCGCGCGGATGCTCGACCTGCCCACACCGCAGCGCACGGTGCAGCGCATCCCCACGCGAGGCGAGGTGGAAAAGCTGCTGGACACGCTGGCAAAGGAGCCGCGGCACTACCGCCTGTTCTATCTACTCTCCATGTACACCGGCTGCCGCCGGGGCGAGCTGTGCGCTCTGCAATGGTCGGACTTCACCGTCACGCAAAATGGTCTCCTGCTCACCGTCAGCCGCTCCCGCAGCAGCGTCCCCGGCAAGGGCATCGTGGAGGGCAGCACCAAAAACGGCAAGAGCCGTGAAGTCTACCTCTCCTCTGACCTGCGGGGCATCCTCCTCGCCTACAAGCGCCGCAAGCAGATGGAGGCGGACAAGCAGCGCCGTGGGCTCAGTCCCTACCTCTTCACTGACGAACACGGTCAACTCATTCACCCTGACACCTTTACCAAGCGGCTGCGGAAAATCTATGCCGCCATCGGCTTTCCGCGGGAGTACCATCTTCACACCCTGCGGCACTACTTCGTGACCTCGCTTCTGCACTGCGGCGTGGACAAGCAGACGGTGGCAGACCTTGTCGGCCATGCGGACACCGGCTTCTTAGAGCGCACCTACTGCCACCCCCAGCAGGCGCAGAAGGAGCAGGCGGCTGACTCCATGCTCACCATGCTCCGTCCGGACGGCGGACAGATCTTCAATCTCGCCGCCGTCTGTCCTCCGAAGCGGCACAGCGCATGATTGTTGCTTTCGTAGAAATTCATTTTCCCAAGAAAATTGTAATAGCTTTACCGCCGTGCTTGCGGTATGTTGTGCTTGCAAAATAAGCCTCAACTGTACTGAGGATAAAAGAAAGAGAGGTCATTTTTATGGCAAGCATCCGCAAGCGCGGCAGCAGCTATCTCATCGTGGTCTCCATGGGCTATGACTACAACGGCAAGCGCATCAACCCCCGGCAGAAAACCGTCCACCCGCCGGAGGAGCTGACGCCCAGGCAGGCTGAAAAGTGGCTCAACGAGCAGGCTGTCCTCTTTGAGCGGGAATGCCGTCACACGCCGCATCCCGTCCAGCAGCTCACGCTGGCAAAATACATCGACCTGTGGCTGACGGACATCGCCCCCGGCAAGTTGGCAAAGTCCACCATCCGCCGCGACCGGCAGGACATCGAGCGTATCCTCCCGGCGCTGGGTCACTACAAGCTCACCGATCTGCGGCCGGAACACTTCCGGAATTTCTACGCAGAGCTGCGAAAAGTCATCCGTCCCGACACAAAAAAGCCACTCTCCGAGTACACCATTGAGGGCGTGCACGCGACGCTGTGCAGCATCCTCTCTGATGCCGTGGAGGGTGGCTTTCTTTCGCATAATCCGGCTTGGCGCACCTACCGCTACGCCGGGCGCAAGTGTGAAAAGAAAATCGCGGACGAGGAAACGGCGCAGAAGATCATCGCCGCGCTGGAGGGTGAGAGCATCAAGTACGAAACCTACTTCAAGCTCATCATCGCCACGGGGATGCGGCGGGGCGAGTGCTGCGGACTGAAATGGTGCGACATTGATTGGGAGCAGCGTTCCATCCACATCTGCCGCAACGCGGTCAAGGTGACGGACGAGGAAATCTTCGTCAAGGAACCCAAGACCCGCGCAGGCAACCGCTATGTGTACTTCTCCGCCGAGATGGAAAGTCTTCTGCGGGAGTACCGGCAGGAATGTGCATACATCACCGAAACCTATGACCAGCGGCAACTGACCGCCGATGACTTCCTGTTCCGCCGTCAGGGGGCGCAGCTCCCCATGACGCCCACCACCTTCACCTACCGCTTCAAGCTGATCCTCAAGAAGAACGGCCTGCCGCAGGAGCTGAACGTCCACTCCCTCCGGCACACCGCCGCCAGTCTGATGATCGCGGGCGGTACGGATGTGGCCACGGTAGCGGGCATCCTCGGCCACAGCCAGCCCTCCACCACGCTGGATATCTATACCCATGCTTTCGACAAGAACAAAAAGGCCGCCAGCGCGGGATTGCAGGGAATGCTGGAGATTTGAATCACACATCCGCACACATATATCGAAGCTCACAAAACTGCATGGTTGAGATTGTTACATCTTTATGCTATAATTGATAAAATACCACACATTACAACTCCCATTCGTGCTTTGATTAATGTGTAAGGTGGGTGGATATTATGCGCATGAGCGAAGCAGAGTTTCTGAACCGATTGAACAAGGCATTCCCGGAGAAGGTGATATTTGCTGAACAAGCTCGCCTTAGCGTATATTTGTCGTTGTTTGTGGAAATCCGCAGATACGCAAGAGGCACTGGCGTATCATCTGTTCAATGGCTTACTGATAGAGGCTTTATCTGGAAAGAAACAGGGTATGTCGAACCCGATATGCACAACGTAGATAAATGCGGACCGTCTCCCGATTATACAGCTTTTGAACTGGCCGACTATGTGTTTCGAGCCTATCCGTTAGCCGGAGAGTACCAGTTGACCGATGCGGAAGACGCACTGCTCTATCAATCCGCAAGCGAAACCGTCAAGAAAGTGTTGATAGATGGAGGACGCACTTCCGTAAGAGAGGACGCTGTACTCGTACTTGAAACAATAAACCTGTTGAAGGGTTGGTCCTCAGAATTAGCAGATGAGGAGACTTCCGGGTCTCTTTGGAATTATATTTTCCTTCAATACGGATTTAATCCGGAAAATTCTGAGGCCGCAGCCAATAGATTATATAATTATTTCAGAGGTGCAATCAAAGGTACACTGGCACACTACAAGCGTTTTTTCGCACCTGAGGGAACGCAGCGATATTACACCTCTCTGCTGCTCCATGCTCTGGCACCAAAGCAAAGCATAGAATCTCTCTATTCCATTCTATTTGATTTTTATGTGAAAAACTTAGATTTCCAATATGTAACGGAGGATATCAGCTACAAAGTATTTACGAAAGGCATGCGTGCGCGTTGGGATTCCCGCGTTGCCAAGAATGATGAACTGCAATTAAGGGCAGATGCCATATTTTCCGGTTTGCAGACATTGTTTAAGGAACGTCCCGGATATATGGCAGTTCTCTGTGACTCCATCGTAAAAAAGATGGACGCAATTCTCCGGAATGAAAACACTGACCTAATTGATCCCGACCGAAATTATTGGGACACTATCCTCGTCGAATGGTATCAAAGGAAAAGCAGCACCGAACGGGTACAGGCACAAGGGGAACAACGGCAGCGGAAAACAGAATATGTTGCAACAACGACAGACCGCATCTATGCTCAATATACGATGGAGCATTCCTCCGTTGGCATAGCAATACCTAAAATCCGCTTGTCTAAGGTGGCGCAGCAACGCCCTGTAATTAAAATCTACCAAAGTGAAATTTGTATCTATAACGCCGAACTTTCGGTCACTGGGGATGAATTGTGCTTAACAACAAGAAGTCTCTTCATTCCGTTTGAAGAAATGTCGTATGATTTTTCAAACACACCGGCTATACGGGTAGAGATCCACTATGACGGAGAGCTTCTCTATAATTCGGCTGAAAAGCTATATCGCCAATATATCTTGTTGGATGCATCGGGGGCTGAAAGAACTCCTCACTGTGGAACAATTTACTTGTTTGCCAGCAACTCGCAGGAAGTAACCTTTCCCGATGATACAGACGGAATATATAGCTACCCATATCCGGGGCAACTGTATCGCATAAATTTGGACGAGGTGTCATCAGCTGCCATTGATGGCCGAGAGATCTTCGTATGCGCATCGACTGCAGCACAGTTCCGCCATCATACCTCCCTGCGTAAAGCGGTCTCTGCTCAAGTAATCCATCAGGGTGTATCCTTCGATATTTTTCCTGCTCCCTTCCAGCTTTTTATCGTTCTCCCCGAGGGAGAAAAAAGCATACGATACCAATTCTCTATCGACGGAGTGCGTCACAATGCGGATACTTTCTGTGATGGCGGAAATGAATTGGAAATTCCATCAGAAAATGATGGCCTTTGCCACTGTGTCCGTATAATCGACCTGGCTACTGACTTGGTAAAATATGAATTCAATTACATAGTTCTTGCAGATTTCAATGTTACTTTAAACGCGCCCATCTACTATGCAGACGGATCACAAGCAACCGCCAATATTTCCTTTGCCGCCAAGCAGTTCCATTATTCCCTGGTCTTAGAAGATACCTCTGACAGTATAATCGTCCCCGTTTCCGGAATGGCTTGGCAGCTTGAACTGTACATTCCTTTGGTTCACTGCACATTGATGGGGCATAATGCATTCAAGATTCCGGGTACGATTTGGCACAAATCCATTCTGCACGACGAATTCGTAAAGCTGGAGTTGCCAGAGGGATGGAGTGGACAGCTCATGCTTGGTATAAGCCCTGTTCCAGAGGTGAGTCCTTCCTATTTCGAACTTGGCAATGCGCTCCGTGCGATAACGGCGCCGCAGGCAGAGTATGATCTGTGGATTTCTCTGGAGAATATAGCAGGAAATCATATAAACCGAAAAATTACCACCATCGCCTGTAAGCCCACCTTTGCTGCTCCGCCAATCGAAGTAATTGACAGCACCCTGCACTGGCAACCAGAGGGCAACTATGTTGGCGATCCCGAAAGCACCTTTCAAGTCGAAGTCCAACGCCCCGGCGGAAGTATCGACACTTATGCGACATCAACAGAAAGCACCGCCCTTGCCAACACCAGTTCCTACGCCTTGGGAAACTATTCTTATCAAGTTTTCCTAAAAAAGAAAAGCCTGTTTTCCGGCGGAATGAATGAACTTATTTTCAAGGGTTCATATTGCGTTGGAAATCCACTCGAATGGCTTTATGACGGGAAAGAGCTTATTATAGGAGACGCGCTCTACTGGGATTTTGAGACAGAGGCTCTGAAAGCGTTGCTTATGAAGTACGGATGCGGAATCCTGACAAATTTGGATTACCAAGGGACAACTATCGCATCTGGTGAAACAATGCCCGCACCGTGCTATTCGGCAACGCTATCCTTTATTAGCAGTACAGGGCGACACATTCCGTTTAACTCCAAGCCGTCAAAAGAATTTGAATTGGTCAACCCTGTTAGGGTTTGGATTGTCAACGAGCATCTGCTAATCTTGCGGTGCGTGACGGAAGATGCGGTATATGTTGACAAGGATTTTTCCACAATAGTCAATCGTAATCCGGCCACTTATATGAGCAAAGCGGAACAGCATCATCGATTAAAGACACCCGACTATTTCAAGTACAGCATTAGAGAGGGCTACCAATATGTTTGATCCCATCAAGGCTTCTAAGGAAATCAAAGATAGCTATATTGATTATATCACGACCACTTTTGATATGGCTGACACCGACTATGAGCGAGAATTTCGGAAAGAGTTGCAGACGGACGGTATGGTAGCCAGCGGGCCATTTCTTGATATTGGCGGCTCCTATGAAACAGGGCATACATTGCGGGAATTGATCCAAGCACAAAAAGCGAGTGTCTTGTTTGAAAAACTGGAGCCTGTTGCAGAAAAAGAGCGCGAGCTAAAGCTGGACAGGCCTCTTTATCAGCATCAGGAAACAGCCATGCTGAAAGCGGACAAAGGGGAAAATCTGGTCGTTACGACAGGAACAGGTTCTGGTAAAACAGAGAGTTTTTTGCTGCCCATCATCAATCATCTATTGCGGGAGCAGGAAGCCGGAACTCTTTCCGCCGGTGTCCGTGCAATCATCATTTATCCGATGAATGCGCTGGCCAATGACCAGATGAAGCGTATGCGCGCTCTTTTCAAGAATTACCCTCAGATATGCTACGGTGTTTACAATGGCAATACCGAGCATACACAGTCCAAGGCGCTGGCAGAGTACCACCGCACCTACCACGATGAAGCTGGGGAGCCGATAGACCCTGCTCCCAATGAAATCATCTCCCGTGAGGTCATGCAGGAGCGGCCTCCCCATATTCTTATAACCAACTATTCCATGCTGGAATACATGATGCTGCGGCCAAAGGATGACGCGGTATTTTCCGGTGCTAAGTTAAAATTTATTGTTTTAGACGAAGCACACATCTACAAAGGTGCAACAGGCATGGAGACCTCCCTGCTGATGCGCCGACTCCGGGCGAGGATCAGCGAGCCCGATAGCGTTCAATATATTCTGACAAGTGCAACGCTTGGCGGGCCTGATGCAGATGGTGATATTCTGAGCTTTGCTGAAAAGCTATGTGGTGTTGCATTCCAACGCTCTGGAATTATTCGTTCCACAGAAAAGCGACCTGCCATGGAAGATTTTTTGGACTTTGCACCAGCACTTTTTGAGGAACTGCAAAGAAGTCCTGATATTTCCTCCGTGTTAGCCCGCTATCACGCTGACTTCGCTCCGGGAGGGAGCGAGGGTGAAAAACTCTATGCGCTTTTCTTGCATTCCCGGCTGTTTGCTTTGCTTCGGAAGGTCGCACACCAGCCAATTACGGTCGCACAGCTACGTCAGGCCCTGTCCGAAATATGCCCTATGACAAATGAACAGGTCATATCCTTCATTGCAGTCTGTGCTCGCGCCGAAAAAGATGGCGCAAATCTGATCAAACCCCGCTATCACTTTTTTGTGCGAGCCTTAGAGGGGGCATATATCACACTCGCTTCTCCGAAGCACCTGTTTTTACATCGGAAGCACTCGTTTACAAGTGAAAACAACAAAACCGATGCCGCGGTATTCGAGGCCGCTGTCTGCACAGATTGTGGAAGAATGGCTATTGTCGGCAGAGAAGAAGGCGGAGCTTTACGCCCATCAGCGCGGAAGGGGCTGGACGACCTTTCCGACTTCTACTACCTTAAGGACAGCGCAGAAGATGTACTGATTGACGAGGAAGATTGTGCAGATGATGCCACAAACGATTTTGTCATTTGCTCGGTTTGCGGGACTATCTCTACGGAAGCAGACACAAAATTTAAGCCACTATGTGAACACAGCGAATCCAACTATCGCAAGCTTCGCAAAATAGAACAACACAAAAACCATGTTGCCAGATGCCCTGCCTGCGGCTTTGGTTCGTTCCGCCGCTTCTATTTGGGAAGCGAAGCAGCCACCGCTGTATTGGGAACCGAGCTTTTCGAGCAACTTCCCAACGAGGAAGTCACCATAACATCAGCACTAAAGGAAAATCAAAATTCTGGTCGGCGCAGCATCTTCGCTGGCACAGCGCAACCACAGCAAATACGTAAAAAGCTGATGCGGCAGTTTCTTTGCTTCTCTGACAGCCGAAGTGAAGCGGCGTTTTTCGCCTCCTACATGGAGCGTTCCTATGATGAATTTTTGCGTAGACGAGGTATTTGGCACATTGCGGAGAAATATCGCAATAGCGGCATAGAAAAAGTAAGCGTATTTCAATTCGTCGATGAACTCAGCCGCTATTTTGAAAACAACAGATCTTTTGCCGAGTGGGATGCTGGCGAAAATCAAGATGTGGGTAAGTTATCTGCTGCGAGCCGCAGTAATGCGTGGGTGGCGATTCTGAATGAAATGTTCAATGCCCGCCGCGGCACCAGCCTTGTGTCAATGGGTGTACTTTCTTTTGCATACAGGCGAAACGCTCAGGTAGCTACGGCGTTTCAGGGCGACCCGTATAACCTCTCATCACAGGATGCCATTGCCCTGCTCGAACTTCTGACACAAGACGCGGTATTCTCCGGTGCCGTCGATGCGGGAAAGGAATACACGCTGACAGCTGCTGAACGCGAGTATATTTTCTTTACGCCCTCGGCAAAGAAGTTGGTATTGCTGCGTACGGGAGACTCCGCAAAACAAAGCTGGATCTCCGGGTGGCGTGGTCGAAAGCGTCCCAACGGGAATTATTATCCCAACAGTCGACTCGTGCGGCTGACGCGGGCATTGGGTATTTCCGATGATGAAGCGGACGCCATTTTGGAAGATTATTGGACTGATGTGTTCAAAGCGGAAACGGAGGAATTTGTACTCGATGCGAACGATTTTGATATTTGCATCGGCGGAACGGAGGGCGCGAAATTTTACCGTTGCAAGAAATGTGGTCGGGTCACGCCGTATAATGTAAAAAAACATTGTGCTTCCGTAAAATGCGCAGGAATGTTGGAACCCTGTGATCCTCTAAAGGATTCTGCCATGAACCACTACGCCCGTCTTTATAGCAGCAGTCACTCTGAACCGTTATATATCAAGGAGCATACGGCGCAGCTTGCAAAGGATCAGCAAACACGGTATCAAGAAGCCTTTGTACAAAAGAAGATCAATGCGCTCAGCTGCTCTACGACTTTCGAAATGGGTGTTGATGTGGGCAGTCTGGAAACCGTGTATATGCGTGATGTCCCGCCCAGCCCATCCAATTATGTACAGAGGGCAGGCCGTGCCGGTCGAGCAAAGCATTCTGCGGCATTTGTTATGACCTATGCGAAATTATCCTCTCACGACTTTACATATTATGACGACCCGACGGCCATGATCAGCGGAAAGATCAAAGCCCCAATTTTCGAAATTGAGAACGAAAAGATACTAAATCGCCATATTTTTGCTGTAGCTCTGAGTTCCTTCTTCGCACAGCATAAGGAAGTCTATGCGGGTGATAACCAAACTGTCTTGTTGAATGAAGGCGGCTATGAGCTGCTGAAGGAGTACTTAAATACACAGCCGGAAAATCTCCGACAACTCTTACTGCGCTCGATTCCAACAAAAATGCATCAACGCCTTGGGATCTCTGATTTTGGTTGGATAAATCGACTTTGCGGAGAGAATGGTGTTCTTGAAATCGCCGTACAGGATTTCCGCGGAACGGTAGCTGAAATGGAAAGGGAACTGTTTGCTTGCCGCCGCAGGCATGATGACGAAGCCGCTGGAGTTTGGAGCCGCACGCTTAGAAATTTCAGGTGCAGCAAGGATGATAATGCCGGGAAGAAGAGCCTTATTGGTTTTTTAGTTCGGAACAATGTACTTCCCAAATATGGTTTTCCTGTCGATACGGTTGAGTTGATTCCGGACATCAATGCCGTGGGACGCGGAAAGGCGCTACAATTGGCACGAGACTTGCAGATGGCTATCGCAGAATATGCCCCCGGCGCAGAGGTCGTGGCAGATGGAAAAATGTATGTCAGCCGTTATATTCGCAAAATGCCGGGCAAAAATGCGGATGCCGCATGGGAGAAAGGCTTCTACTGCCCCAAGTGTCCTACTTGCGGCCAGCCAAACTTCACTAAAGATCCTGTTACTGGCAGCGGTCGCGAATGCGTTTCCTGCCATACACCCATCAAACGCCTGTCTTGGAGAAAAACGTTGGAACCGCGCATGGGGTTCTGTGCAGAAAAAGAAGCCAGACCTGTTCCTATGCACCGCCCCGAACACGATTTTAAGACAGACGATTACTACATCGGAGACCCGCATCGTAATCTAATCGCCAAGCAAATATTTGAAGTAAACGGTCAAGCTTTGCAAATTGAATCTACTTCAAATGACTCTCTCGTAGTCATTGGCCAGACTGATTACAAGGTTTGTCCTGCTTGCGGATATGCAAGCGAAACCGGAATCCCCCTTGAGCACAAGAACTCCAGAGGATACCGTTGTGTTAATAAAGAGGGCAACTCGGCAGAATACCGTTTGTCGCATGATTTCAAGACAGATGTGGCAAAAATTACCTTTGTGACACAAGAGGCGGCAGATATAAATGTGATGCTGTCAGTGCTCTATGCCCTGTTAGAGGGATTGTCTCGCGAGATGGGGATAGAGCGCACCGACATCAAAGGATGTTTGTTCTACACATCTGTGGATGGGTGTATGATCTTTTCTGTAGTTCTATATGATGCAGTCGCTGGTGGTGCAGGCCATGTTCGCAGAATTGTGACAGCGGACGGGCAAGCATTCCAACGAGTCCTCGCAAAAGCAATTTCCGTTGTAGACAACTGCGATTGCGACTCGTCTTGCTACAGATGCCTAAGAAATTACTACAACCAAAAAATCCACGACAATCTGAATCGAAACCAAGCTTCCGCGTTTTTACACCAGTGGGTGGGAAACATGAACCCATTACCGGTGGAAACAATTGAATAAAATATTTTCCCCCTGCCATAAGCAGGGGGAAAATATTGTGGTACGCCCGACTGGATTCGAACCAGCGGCCTACAGAGTCGGAGTCTGTCACTCTATCCAACTGAGCTACGGGCGCATATTGGGTTGTGGGTTTCTGCGATAGTCGTCAAATAGTAGTCAACGACCACGCATTTTTTCTCTGCCATTCCCGCAAACGCAGGTGCGGCAAGGCTTTGCGCCATATCTCAACTGGAGACACCTGAAATGTCGGAGTCTAACGCTCTATCCAGCTGAGCTACGGGCGCATGCATGTCGATTTCATCCCGACTCATGAATTATAGCAGGTTTTTCCTCGGTTGTAAAGAAAAATTTTTCAGAAAGATTGTTAAAAAAGTTGACAAGTGGGCCTGTTTGTTGTACAATATCAGTGAGTTTTGTGGAGGGCGTCCGGCAGAGGAGGGTTATATCTGCCGGACAACCCGGTATAAAGAGGAAGATGATCATGAAAAAGCAAAAGATTTCTGATGCCGTCATCCATCGGCTGCCCCGGTACTACCGGTATCTGGATGACCTGTATAACAAGGGCGTGGTGCGCATCTCCTCCAGCTCGCTGGGGAGCAAGATGGACATCACCGCCTCCCAGATCCGGCAGGATCTCAGCTGCTTCGGTGAGTTCGGCCAGCAGGGGTACGGCTACAACGTAGCCGAGCTGCGGGCCGAGATCGGTCACATCCTGGGCATTGATAACGGCCACCGGCTTATCATCATCGGCGCGGGCCATCTGGGTCACGCTCTGCTCCAGAACTTCGATTTTGAAAAGGTGGGCTTCCAGGTGGACTCCGCCTTTGACGTGTCCCCGGCGCTGATCGACACCCAGATCCGGGGCGTTACCATCCGCGCTATGGATCAGCTGGCGGACTATGTAGCCCGGTATCAGCCCAACGTGGCGGTGCTGACGGTACCGCAGAACGTGGCCCAGCCCCTGGCGGATCAGTTGATCGGCCTGGGCATCCGGGGCTTCTGGAACTTCACCAATGTGGAGCTGTCCACCGACGTGCCCGGCGTGTTTTTCGAGGATGTCCACTTCGTGGACACGCTGCTGACTCTGAGCTACCGCATTTCCCGCGGCTGAGCGCACCTTTTCCCGGCCCCGGCATACTATGGGAATGAGACCCCACCATGGGTCCATATTCTTCATAGGAGGCTAATAAATATGTGCAATCAGGGTTCTTCCTGCTGCTGGTGGATCATCATCGCCATCATCATCCTGTTCCTGCTGTGCGGCAATTGCGGCAGCTGGGGCTGCGGGTGCGGCAATAACAGCAACAACAACGGCTGCGGCTGCGGCTGCTGACCGGCAGGCCCTGCAGGGGCTGTGACACCATAGGCAAGGGACGGGGTCCGCAAGGGCCCCGTCCCTTTTAAGGATTTTTGACAAGCTGACGGCGGGGCCCTTCCGGGGCCCCGCCGTGAGCCTGTCGAAAACCGGAATTATCTCCGTTTACTTGTTCATTTTCAGCTTCACAGCCGCGCCGCGCTTTCTGCCATACAGGCACAGAGCCACCACATAGGCGATGGCGAACACCACGCCGATGATGTAGGAGGCGGTCCAGGGGATGTTGAAGCCGATGTGCGCATTGGCGATGTAGGTGGAGCAGATGAAGGCGTAGAACGCGCCGGGAATCAGCGGCATCCACGCAAACTTGCCCTTGCCGTTTTCAAACATCCACACGGTGATGCACAGGAAGGCGAACAGAGACAGGGTCTGGTTGGACCAGGCAAAGTAACGCCACAGAATGTTGAAGCCGTCCTTGTTGAACTTGGCGAACACGATGATGCCGGCAGCCAGAACAAACACAGGGATGGCCAGACGCATACGCTTGCCGTTGGTGGACTGGTCCAGGTGGAACGTCTCCGCCAGGGACAGGCGCAGAGCACGCAGAGCGGTATCGCCGGAGGTGATGGGCAGAACAATGACGCCGACCAGGGCGATGATGCCGCCCACGGGGCCCAGGATATCCTTGCACACCACGCCGATGGTGCCGGTAGCCAGGGAGGCGTTGGGCTCCTGCAGAGCCAGATTGTACACGCCCATAGCGCCGGCGGCCCATACCATAGCAATGAAGCCCTCCAGGATCATCATGTTGTAGAAGGTCATGCGGCCCTGACGCTCGTTCTTCACCGTGCGGGAGATGATAGCCGTCTGGGTGGAGTGGAAGCCGGACAGAATGCCGCAGGCCACAGTGACGAAGAAGATCGGCAGGAAATTGTGTCCCTTGAAGTAGTCGGCATAGGTAAAGCTCTCGACCGCGCCGTCAGCACTGGTGAGCTGCAGGATGGGAGAGGACCAGTCGTCCCACACGTTCAGCAGAGGATAGCCCTTGACGAAGATGCCGATGAACACACCCACAGCGGAGAACAGCAGGATCGCGCCGAAGATGGGGTAAATGCGGCCGATGATGGCGTCGATGGGGAACACGGTGGCGATCAGGTAATACAGGAAGATCACACCGTAAATGATCCAGGTGGAGATGGAGGTAGGCTTGCCGTCGAAGCCGAATACGGAGGTGGCGGCAATGTCGCCGGGGGTATAAACGAACACAGCGCCCACCAGCAGCAGAAGCAGGCAGCAGAACACATTGTATACGTTGAAAATGCCCTTATTGGAATAGCGCTTGATCATCTGGGGCATCTGGGTGCCGCCATCGCGCAGGCAGATCATGCCGGAGAAATAGTCGTGCATGGCGCCGCCGATGACGTTGCCGATGGGGATGGTGATAAATGCGATGGGCCCGAACAGAATGCCCTGGATGGGCCCCAGGATGGGGCCGGTGCCGGCGATGTTCAGCAGGTTGATCAGGCTGTTTTTCCAGCCCTGCATGGGGATGAAGTCCACGCCGTCCTGCTTGGCATAGGCCGGGGTCTGACGGTCGTCGGGTCCGAAAACCTTCTCGCAGAAGCGTCCGTACAGCGCAGCGCCGCCGAACAGGATCACAAGACCGATGATAAATGTTGCCACAAACACACACTCCTTCACAGCGTTTTTGTGATGCTTCAGAGCTCCCGGACAGCTCTGGTTTATGGAAAGAGTATAGCACAAATTTTGTAAAAATGGTGCCAATGAATGCCGTTCGTTCATAAAAGGTTCATAAAGATATGCCCCGCCGCTGTAAAGATTTCCCGTAAAGGAAATCGAAAACAGACGAATTTACCGAAATTGGCGCGAGAAATAGGCTAAAATATAGCCACAGAATCGAGAATTGTCGACAGGCAGGTAAAAATGACTGCCGCCAGACTGGTAGGTTGGTGGGGTTTAAGCGGACACAACGCAAAGGGAGTCGGTAACGATACCGTCCCAATTTGTCAGGCAGACCCGCAGATATGAACAAACCGTAAAAAGTTTCAAAAATTTTCCCGCAAACGGTTTACTTTTATAGGTTAAAATGGTAAAATGACTTTTGTAGGAAAACAAACGCTGCGTTTTTTGGAAACGGAGGAAAAACAATTATGGTGAGAGCCGCAAAGTCTAAAATTGCCCAGAAGGAGAAAAACGACCTGCTGTACCGGGCGATCCTGACGCTGAAAAACGAGGAGGAGTGCTATAGCTTCTTCCAGGATCTGTGTACCATCTCCGAGCTGCGCTCTATGGAGCAGCGCTATGAGGTGGCCACTCTGCTCAATGACGGAATGCTCTACAGCGATATTCTGGAAAAAACCGGCGCGTCCAGCGCCTGTCTCTTATACACATCTCCGAGCCCACGAGACCGTACTAGATCTCGTA
>ENA-UADO01000342-UADO01000342.1-human-gut-metagenome-genome-assembly--contig:-NODE-342-length-16677-cov-3.966129_pt1 | contig 16677 bp, 10 predicted proteins | sample MGYA00244266_ERZ654262 | MGnify/ENA primary metagenome ERZ654262 (study PRJEB26926, sample SAMN06165164) | human gut metagenome | biome: ENVO:00009003; feature: ENVO:2100002; material: ENVO:00002003... | reverse complement strand
CATTGCTGCCGGTCACACTGTGCTGGACTGCTTTACCCACACCGGCAGCTTTGCGCTGAACGCCGCCAAGGGCGGGGCTGCCCGGGTCACTGCCGCTGACATCAGCGCCGAGGCCATTGCCATGGCTCAGCGGAACGCCCAGCGCAACAATCTGACCAACATGGATTTTCTCTGTGAGGACACCTTTGAGCTGCTGCCCCGGCTGGAAAAAGAGGGCCACCCCTACGACTTTATCATCCTTGATCCGCCGGCCTTTACCAAGGCCCGCCGCACAGTGGAGAACGCCATGCGCGGCTATAAGGAGATCAACTACCGCGCCATGAAGCTGCTGCCCCGGGGCGGCTATCTGGCCACGGCCAGCTGCTCCCACTTTGCCACCGAGGAGCTGTTCATCAAGATGCTGCACGCCGCCGCAAAGGATGCCCACCGACAGCTGCGGCAGATCGAGGTGCGCCAGCAGGCCCCGGATCACCCCATCCTGTGGGGCGTGCCCGAGACCAATTACCTGAAGTTCTTCCTGTTCCAGGTGATCTAACCCTCTCCGTCTGCTCACTTCGTTCGCATCCACCTCTCCCGAGGGGAGAGGCAACGCATCACAGAGAATAGATGCTGCTACATCTGGGATAGCCTTTGGGAGAGCTGCTGAGCGAAGCTGAGAGGGCGAGGATGCCACCCGCAAAAGTCATACCAAATACGATATCTCCCAAAAAAACGAGAACGTGTTTGTGCAGAATCGTCAGTTTTGTCAATTGCCTTTTGAGCCGTTCCGGGATATAATCAAACCATAGACAGCAACGGCGCTGTGGGTCACCTCCTGACTCGCAGCGCCGTTTTTGTTAAAAAGCTTTTCGCTGTTTCCGGGCCGCAGTTCGGCGGCGGGAGACAGTTTCGGAAGGGACAGACATAAGATCAAGTAAGGAGTAGGATTTATGGCAGCAAATGTTATGGAGATCTACGGCAGCAAGGTCTTTAATGAGCACGTTATGAAGGAGCGCCTGCCCAGCGCTACCTACAAAAGCCTGAAGAACACCCTGCACAAGGGTGCTCCGCTGGACATCGAGGTGGCAAACGTTGTCGCCAGCGTGATGAAGCGCTGGGCCATGGAGCTGGGCGCCACCCACTACACCCACTGGTTCCAGCCGCTGACCGGCATCACCAGTGAGAAGCACGACGGCTTTGTGAGCCCCGTGGGCGACGGCACCGCCATCATGGAGTTCTCCGGCAAGGAGCTGGTGCGCGGCGAGCCCGATGCTTCCTCCTTCCCCTCCGGCGGCCTGCGTGCCACCTGCGAGGCCCGCGGCTACACCGCATGGGACCCCACCAGCTACGCCTTTGTGAAGGATGACGTGCTGTGCATCCCCACCGCATTCGTCAGCTACACCGGCGAGGCTTTGGATAAAAAGACTCCCCTGCTGCGTTCCATGAACGCACTGTCCGGTCAGGCCGTCCGCATCCTGAAGCTGTTCGGCAAGGATGTGGACTACGTTTCCACCACCGTCGGCCCTGAGCAGGAGTACTTCCTGGTCAAGAAGGAGGATTACGAAGCACGTCAGGATCTGATCCTCACCGGCCGCACCCTGTTCGGTGCTCCCTCTGCAAAGGGTCAGGAGCTGGAGGAGCACTACTTCGGTGTCATCCGTCCCGAGGTTTCTGCGTTCATGAAGGAGCTGGACGAGGAGCTGTGGAAGCTGGGCGTGCCCGCCAAGACCAAGCACAACGAGGTGGCTCCCTGCCAGCATGAGCTTGCTCCTATCTTCGATACCACCAACGTGGCCATCGACCACAACCTGCTGACCATGGAGATGATGCGCAAGATCGCACCTAAGTATGGTCTGGTCTGCCTGCAGCATGAGAAGCCCTTTGAAGGCGTGAACGGCAGCGGCAAGCACAACAACTGGTCCATGAGCACCACCCACGAGAACCTGCTGGATCCCGGCGACACTCCCATGGAGAACCTGCAGTTCCTGATCTTCCTGGCCGCTGTTATCAAGGCTGTGGATGAGTACGCTGACCTGCTGCGCACCTCTGTGGCCACCCCGGGCAACGATCACCGTCTGGGCGCTAACGAAGCACCTCCGGCCATCATCTCCATCTTCGTGGGCGAGGAGCTGGAAGCTGTCATCGATGCGATCGCATCCGATTCTCCCTATGCCGGCCCCGTCAAGATGAAGATGGATCTGGGCGTGGACGTTCTGCCCAAGTTCAGCAAGGACACCACCGACCGCAACCGTACCTCTCCCTTCGCTTTCACCGGCAACAAGTTCGAGTTCCGTATGCCCGGCTCTGCCGAGAACCTGAGCGACTGCAACACCATCCTGAACACCGCTGTCGCCAAGGAACTGAAGGGCTACGCCGACGAACTGGAGGGCGCTGAGGACTTTACCAGTGCAGCCATCGCTCTGATCAAGCGCACCATCCGCGACCACCGCCGCGTTATTTTCAACGGCAACGGCTATACCGCCGAGTGGGAGGCCGAGGCAGCAAAGCGCGGCCTGCCCAACAAGAAGAATACCCCCGCTGCTCTGCCCGCACTGGTCGAGCCCAAGAACATCCAGCTGATGGAAGAGTTCGGCGTGCTGACCAAGGTGGAGATGGAGAGCCGCTACGAGGTCGAGATGGAGCATTACTCCAAGATCATCAACATCGAGGCTCTGACCATGCTGGAGATGGCCCGCAAGCAGCTGCTGCCCGCCATCAACGCCTACATGAGCGAGGTTGCCAATACCGCCGCCTCCAAGCTGGCTGTCAGCGAGCACATCAGCGTGCGCAGCGAGACCAAGACTTTGGAAAAGCTTTCTTCTGACGCCGATACCATGAGCGATGCCATCGACACCCTGCAGGATGCCGTGAATGCCGCAAAGGCACTGCCCACCGAGAGCGAGAAGGCCGTTGCCTTCCACGATAACGTTCTCCCGGTGATGGATGCCCTGCGCGCCGCTGCCGACGATGCCGAGACTATCTGCGGCGAGGATTACTGGCCTCTGCCCAGCTACAGCAAGATGCTTTACTACGTTTGATCTTCTCATACCAGCGTAAAGAATAAGCATCCGCCGGCTGCCGGATCAATTAGCCATTCTCCTTTTCCTATTTCTTACACCAGCCCAAAGACCTGCTCCCTTTTTGAGGGCAGGCCTTTGGGCGTTTTATTTGAAATACAGTTTTTGTAAGGGGGTTATTTATGAGCTATTCCACCCAACAGGATATTCTGGATTTCGTGGAGGACAACAACGTCAAATTTGTGCGCTTTGCCTTCTGTGATATTTTTGGCACCCAGAAGAACATTGCCGTGCTGGCCAGCAATCTGTCCAAGGCGCTGGAAGAGGGCGTGTGCTTTGACGGCAGTTCTATTGCGGGCTTTATGCACGTTGAGGAAAGCGACCTTGTGCTGCGGCCGGATCTTTCCACCGTGACCATCCTGCCGTGGCGTCCCACCGAAGGCCAAGTGATGCAGTTCTTCTGCGATGTGGAAAAGCCGGACGGCGCAGCCTTTAGCGGCAACTGCCGGGGCTTTTTGCGGGATGTGAACCGCAAATTCAAAAAGCTGGGGCTTACCTGCAACGTGGGTACCGAGTGCGAGTTTTATCTGTTTGAAAAGGACGACCGTGGCCACCCTACCTGCATTCCCATTGACTTCGGCGGATATTTTGACGTTGCGCCGCTGGATGCGGGTGAAAACCTGCGCCGGGATATCTGCCTGACCATGGAGCAAATGGGCATGGTGCCCCAGCACAGCCACCACGAGAGCGGCAACGGCCAGAACGAGATCGACTGCCGCTACGCAGGGTCGCTGAAAACCGCCGACAACGTGATGACCTTTAAGCAGATCGTCCGTGCCATTGCCATGCGCAACGGCCTGCACGCCAGCTTTCTGCCCAAACCCCTGCCCCAGCAGGCCGGCAGCGGGCTGCACATCAATCTCTCGCTTTACATGGACGGCAAAAACCTGTTTGAGGGCGATATTGCCCCGGACAGCATTGCCGGCAGCTTTATGGCCGGTGTGCTGGCACACAGCCGGGAACTGACCGTGTTCACCAATCCCCTGCCCAACAGCTACCAGCGCTTTGGCTGTGACGAAGCGCCCCGCTATGTGAGCTGGAGCCGCCAGAACCGCAGCCAGCTGGTGCGCATCCCGCAGGTCAAGGGCAACAACTGCCGCATGGAACTGCGCAGCCCTGACCCTGCCTGCAACCCCTATCTGGCCGTGGGTCTGGTGCTGGCCGCCGGTCTGGATGGCATCGAGCACCGGATGGTGCTGCAGGCCCCCATCAACAAGAACCTGTTCGATCCCACCGAGGCCGCAGGTCTTGGGCTGGAAAGACTGCCTTCCACGCTGGAGGAGGCCGTGCAGGCCGCGCAGGAGAGCGAATTTCTGCACCGCGTGCTGCCGGAAGAGCTTTCGCATCGGTACTATGAGGAAGAACTGAAGCGCTGTGCCGCCCTGAAAGCTGCCGCCGACCCGGCAGAGTACGAGCGGGTGCACTACTTCAACGCCATCTGAACCGCTTTTGAGGGAATGTACGAAGGGGCAATGATTCGGCCCCTTGCCTGGATGTAAGAGAAAGGAGCGATTCAAATGGGACGTGCTCTGATCGTGAGCGCCGGAGCAAGCTCCAACGAGTACATCTCCGCACGGCTGGCAGAGCTGGGATACACCCGGCCTACGATCATCCCCAGTGGTGCCGAGGCCCGGCGCAGGATGCTGGAATCTGATTTTGAGTTGATCGTGGTCAACGCGCCTTTGCCGGACGAGTTCGGCCACGAGCTGTGTTCCTCTGCCGTAGAAAAAACAGACGCAGGCGTGGTGCTGCTGGCCAAGGCAGCAGCCGCCGAGCAGCTGCTGGCCCCCATGAGTGAGCAGGGGGTGCTGCTGCTGAGCAAGCCGTTCTCCAACACGCTGTTCCTGCAGGCCATCCATCTGGCCGCGGCCAGCAACCACCGCCTGCAGCTGCTCCGGCAGGAAAACGCGCGGATGCAGGAAAAGATCACACAGGTACGGCTGGTCAGCCATGCAAAATGCTGTCTGGTGGAGCGGGAGCAGATGAGCGAGGATGCCGCCCACCGCTACATTGAAAAGCGCGCCATGGACACCCGGCGCAGCCGTGCAGAAATTGCACAGGAAATCCTTGATTCTTACGAGGATTAGGATTATAATCTGGTGTTGTATGTTTTGTTTCGGATGCAGGCGCATCCGCACTGGGAAAGAATGATCTCTGAAAGATAAATTAGAGGAGGACTGAACAAATGGCAAAATTCATCTTTGTGACCGGCGGCGTTGTCTCCGGTCTGGGCAAGGGCATCACGGCGGCTTCTCTGGGCCGCCTGCTCAAGTGCCGCGGACTGAAGGTCGCCAGCCAGAAGCTGGACCCTTATGTGAACGTGGACCCGGGTACCATGAGCCCCCTGCAGCACGGTGAGGTGTTCGTGACCGATGACGGCACTGAGACCGACCTTGATCTGGGTCACTATGAGCGCTTCATCGACGAAAATCTGAACAAGTACTCCAACCTGACCACCGGCAAGGTGTACTGGAACGTGCTGAACAAGGAGCGTCAGGGCGCTTATCTGGGACAGACGGTGCAGATCATCCCCCACATCACCAACGAGATCAAGAGCTACATCTATAACCTGGCCTCCTCCACCGAGGCGGATGTGGTCATTACCGAGATCGGCGGCACCACCGGCGATATCGAGAGCCAGCCCTTCCTGGAGGCCATCCGTCAGGTTGGTCTGGAGCAGGGACGGGAGAACTGCTGCTACATCCATGTGGTGCTGGTGCCCTACATCTCCGGCTCGGACGAATACAAATCCAAGCCCGCGCAGCACTCGGTCAAGGAGCTACAGGGCATGGGCGTAAGCCCCGACATCATCATTCTGCGCGCAGACGGCAGCGTGGGCAGCGACATCCGCCGCAAGATCAGCACCTTCTGCAATGTCAAGCCGGAGTGTGTCATCGAGAACCTGACCATGCCCAGCCTGTACCAGTGCCCGCTGATGCTGCACACCAACGGTCTGGACGATGTTGTGGTGCATCAGCTGCACTTGGATGTTCCCCCTGCCGACCTGACCGAGTGGAAGCAGGTAGTCTCCCGCATTGCCACCCGCAGCAAGACCTGCACCATTGCACTGGTGGGCAAGTACGTCAAGCTGCACGACGCTTACCTCTCGGTGATGGAAAGCCTTTACCATGCCGGGTTTGAGAATGACAGTCAGGTGGAGATCCGCTGGGTGGAGAGCGAGGACCTGACCGACCAGGCCGCCTGCAGGGAAGCCTTTGCGGACGTGGACGGCATCATCGTCCCCGGCGGCTTCGGCGAAAGAGACGGGGAAAAAGCCGTCGCCGGAGCGCCGCATCCACGCCTCAAGGTCGGCCTTGGCCTGCCCTTCGAGGTTGGTCGCAAAGAGCAGCGTCGAGGGCATCCGGAAGGCGCCGTCGCCCCACGCCACCTGCTGCGGAGCGGGGATAATGCCCGTCGAAAGGTCGCCGCGGGAGTTCCCGCATGCCGCGAAAAGCATGCATGCGGCGGTGAAAAGCAAAAGTCGTGGTTTCATCGGTAAGTTTTATGGTGATAAGTTCGGTTCTTCGTACAAAGATAACACAATCCGGCGCCGCGTCAAATAAATTTGCCGCCGCCGGAGAGAGTATCGCCAAGCCGGGATTCATCTCCGCCGGAAGCAAACGGTCCGCCGGGAATAAAAAGCGGAATAAAAAGAAGCCGTGCCCCGGCGGCAGTCTCCTGCACCGGCCGCACGGCTTCCGTTCAGCGGATCGGAACGATATCCGAAAGGCGGATTACATCCACTTGGTGTCCATCATCCTCGGATTGGAGCTGCCGCCCACGGCGTCGTAGCCGTGGCCCGTAAGGTCCTTGACGATGTTGCCGCCGCCGTCCTTGGCCTCCCAAGCGTTCATACGCCAGTAAGCCAGCAGGCCGTCCGATTCCGGATTGACATAATTCATGTTGTTCGATATCTCGGCCTCAGTCAGCGCACGCGTCCAGACCCGGCACTCAGCGACATAACCATTGAGCGGACGTCCACCGCCATAAGAAGCGCCGAGATAAAAACCGCCCGAATTATCGCTCGACAAGTTGATGGTCTCCCCCTGTGTCGCAACACCAGTAACATACACGCCGTCGATAAAAATATCCCAACTCTTCCCCGACCATACGGCAGCTACATGATACCACTTGCCCGTATCAAAAGGTTTAGAGGTCGCAGCAGGCTGATAATCGCCATGGCAGATCTGAAGAACGTTCTTGGGGACCTTCACGTCTCCGAAGCGGACACCGCACTCGCCCTCAATACCCATAATCGAACTAATATAAGGATCATAATTCTGGAATCCGTCCATATAGACACGGGCTTCAAGCGTTATGGCTTTGAGTGCAGCAAGATTGGCGTCTTCCTGAAACGACGGCACTTTATAAATGTTACTTGATCCGAGGTAGATAGCCTTACTGATAACCGGTGTTTTTAATACTATGAAAAGTGTCCGAGAAGGTTCCAAAACGGCAAGACCGCTGTTTTCGATCCGCTCGATGCTCACGGGCATGCAGTAGGTCGTACCCTCCTGAAAGTCATCGAGCGACGTGACGGTAAAATCGACCTCCGAGGAGCGACTGTAACCGGCCGAGATCACCACTTCGTCACCGCTGAGCGTATAACTGTCTGCGGGGGGCACAACATAATTTTTCTGGTATTTGGCATTATACTCCTCCAGCAGGTCGGGGCGCAACGAAATCTTGATTTTGGTATCCTTATTCACAGGCACCGAAGAAGAGACCGAAATCTCCGTTCCGGCCGGGGGCGTATCGATGGTAACCGACTTGGAAACCGTCTTCTGCGCATCGGTCATGTAGGCCACCGGATGGATTTCCGCCGTCTCCTGACAGCCGCAGAGAGCAGCCGCAGCGAGGACGAAGGGGGCGATTAAATATTTCAGTTTCATAACATACATTTTTTTCTGGTTAATAAATCGCTAATTGGCCGGGCCGTAGATTTCGGCTTCGTTCATGCTCGTATGGCCTGTTACACGACCCACGTAAACCCGGATATAGCGGGCTTTGACCGTTCTCTTGAATTTGAACCACTTCCAGTTGTCGGACAGCACCGGAGTGAAGGGAACGCCGGCCGAAAGGCTGTACCAGACATTGCCGTCTTCGCTGTAGGTGAGGTCGGTGCACTGCGGTTCGGAATCCTGATAGTAGATATGCCAGCGCAGGCCGGTCACGTCGTTGACTTCGCCCATGTCGATGGTGAAGTTGCCGCCGTTGCCCCACGAATAGGAAGCGCTGCTTGCATACCAGCAGTTGCCGTCGAGCTTGCCGTCGAACATGGCCGCCTTCTGCGCGGCGGAGTCGCAGTTCCAAACACCGGTGGCGCCGCTCGTCGCAGTACCCTGACAGCAGGTGATCGTCCATGCCGAGGTCGGAGCGATCTTCGAGCCGTCGAGCGTCGTCGCGCCGATTTCGACATCCATCGCGACCTTCGTAACGAAGATATAATGTACGGAGCCCTCCTTGACGGCATATCCGGCATCCGAAATAGGACTGATCACCACCGGAATCAAATAATACCCCTTTTCGATTGACTTAGGATCAAGCGTAATCGTCGCATCGGGAGAGAACACCTGATTTTCGGCGCACTGGATCGGCTCCATCTTAACCAACGACGGATCGACGGTCTCATATTCCGTACCGTTCTCATCGTTATAAACGGCTACGAGCGAATTATCCACACCCAGCGTCAACTGCATACCGCTTACAACGGGACGCGAGAACGACAACGAAACTTTATCCTGCATCGTTCCGGTCACCGAACCATCGTCCTCGACAACGAACGAAAAGTTGGAAGATTGGTTACTCGAAAAAGCCACATCGATAGGCGTTTTCCAGCCTCCGGCAGGATTGGCCATCTGAATCGCATTGCGCATAAATTGGTACGGCATGGCCGAATTACCGTATTCGTACTCCATATGGTATGCACCGAATCCGGCGCCGGCACCCTGCGTGGGATTAAAGGTCGCCATACCGTAAAGAGACGGCATCCTATTACCTTCGCGGTCCGTAAAATTCACACCGCCGGTTTTCCAATAAGACTCAAAATTCTCGGCAAAGATATACTGTTCAGGCTTCCAGCCTTTTGCATCGGCATTATTGAAGCGATTTTGCAGATCGGTATAACCAGAAGAAGCATACGCCTGCACGATACCATAGTCGAAACAATCCACAACCGAACGATCCACCGCATAAGGCACGCCATCGATTATCAGCAGGCGTCCGGTACCAGATTTCGGACCGACATACTTGCTCATGGCATTGATCAACTTGGTAAACAGAGCATTGTCATGTCCGACAAAAGGCCCTGATGCACCATAGCCCGGCTCATAGTCGATATCGATGCCGTCGTACTGATACTTGTCCATCGAGTCTTTGCAATAGGCTTTTGCATAAGCTTCAATGGCCTCGTCGGTATATTCACCGTTGCCGATTTCAAGGAACGGTTCGGGCAGTTTATCCGAAAAAATCGTATAGGTCACTTTCGTACCCAACGTTTTCTGAACGAACTCCTTATCGGCCATTTGCTGGGGCGTGAGCGTGTGCCACTGGCTCCAGATCGAGATGATGTCCATCGAGTCTGGGGCGCTGATCAGACGCGACTGATAGGACGCGCCGACGGCCGTCCACGAACCGTACCAGCCGAAAGCCAGTTTGTGTTTGGTCTGCTTGTAGGCGCGGAGATTCTGGTAATAGGCATTGTCGCGCAGGATCGGCGACTGCTGGTCCGGATGCTGGATATTGATCCGCTCAGGCGTCGTCTCCTTCGTACAGGAGGCCACCGCGGCCGCCAGCACGAGACAAACTACTGCATGTTTCAATATATTTTTCATAGTTTACTCAGGTATAGTTTCAGGTTACTAATTCTTTTTGTCCCACCACAGCTTCGTGCCGCCGTTGTCAGGACCGCCGAGCAGTTTGACGGCCTCCTGCACGGCCGCGCCGTTGTTGGAGTATTCCGACTGCGGGAAGACCATGCGGCGGATCTGCTTGTTGGTATCGACGCCGCTGGTCGGATAGTTGGAGCGTACGGGGAAAATCAGGGGATAACCCGTACGACGGAATTCGGACCAAGCCTCGGTGCCGTTGGGGAACATGGCGATCCATTTCTGGGTGATGATGCGCTCAAGCTGCTCCTCTTCGGAAGCGCCGGCGTTCCATTTGATCGTAATCTTGCCCAAGGCCGAAATATTATACTTGGTATTGGCGGTCGAAACGTCGGTGAAGTCGGTCGGTTTGCTCGTTTCGTCGGCGGCATACCTTGCGGCGGCATCGGCGCTCAGGCCGTTTTCGAGGAACGACAGCTCGATACCCTTGTTATAGAACTCCTCGGCGGTACCGCCCATCTCGGCCGTCCAGCCGCGCATGGCACCTTCGGCGCGCAGGAACGCGACTTCCGAGGCCATCATCCAGCGCAAGGGCGAATCGGTGGATTTCTCCTGTACGTTGGGCGCGGACATGGCCTTGTAATCATCCTGCTGGGGATTGGGCATTCCGTTGGCTACACCGCGGTATTCGCCCTTGTTGTCGCCTTCGGTGACAGGCTGGAAATAAACCGGAAGACGCGGGTCGTTGTAACCGTTGAGGTAGGAGTCCATCGAAGCGCCCATGCGGGTGTCGCTATAGCCGTTCCAGATCTTTTCGAGCGGGTTGATGATCGTAATGGATCCCCAGCTCTGGAAAAGCGCGCTGTCGTCGGCCGTCTCCATCACGCCGTCGCGGACGGCTTCCATGGCGTACTGCTTCGCAAGGTCGGGCTTCACGTAACAGATGCGCATGGCCAGACGCAGCTTCACCGAGTTGGCGAGCTTGAGCCATTTCGAATAATTGCCGTGGTAGAGGGCGTCGACCTCTTCGAGCGGTTTGGCGTCGGGATTGTTCTCCACGACGTCCTTCAGCACCGCGATCGCGCTGTCGAGCGTCTCGAAGAAGTGCATATAGCACTCTTCCTGCGAATTGTAAGGGTTCTCCGTCTCGCCGAAATGCAGCACGGGCAGCGGGCCGTAGATATCGCTCACGCGATGAAGCGACATGACTTTCAGAATATTAGCCACAGCGAAGATGTCGTCGCTGAGCAAACCGTTGGCGTGGGCGTACTTCAGCTGCAGCCAAGCGGGCATGACATTGGTGAACGACTCGCTGAAAGGTACGTTGCACCAATCGCTGCCGTTCAGCGCATAAATCTGGGGGTTGGTGCCGCCGTCCCAGTTGTTCGTACCGGACATATAACCGGCGTATACGTCGCCGATCAGGTTATAAGCTTTTTGATAACGGTTGTTGGGATCGGTATCCGAGCCGCTGCACGAGTAGACGGCGTCCATCTGCATGGTGGTGATGAACATCTTCAGATCCACATCCTGCGCAGCATTGGGGTCGGTATTGAAGCGCTCGAAGTCCCCGGTGCAGGCGGTGAACGCCAGACAGGCGGCCGCCAGCGAAAGGAATCCTTGTTTGATATTGTTTCGTTTCATAGTCGGTTGAGCTTTAGAATTGGAGTTTTACACTGAATCCGAGGGTGCGGACGCTCGGCTGCATGAAGAAGTCGACACCCTGATAGTAGGTACTCGTCGAAGCGGTCACTTCGGGGTCGAACGGAGCCTTGTTGTAGAACATGAACAGGTTGCGGCCGACGAACGATACGCTCATATTGACCTTGTTGCGGAACCATTTGGAGGGCAGGTCGTAACCCAGCGTAAGCTCGCGCAGGCGGACATTGGTCATGCTGTAGACGTAGTGCGAAAGCATCGCCATGCCGTCGCCGCTGTTGGCATAGAAGGTCTTGGCGTCGGGAACCTGCTGGTCGTCGGAAATCCATACGCCGCCGTTCTCGCGGGCGTCGGCCGAATCCTGCGAAACGCCGAAGCGGTCCATGAGGGCCTGCGTAGCCGATACGCCGCGGCCACCGATACGTGCGTCGATCAGCACGCCGAGCGAAACGCCCTTGTAGGAGAACTGGTTGTTCCAGCCCCAGCGGAAGCGGGCTTCGGTGTTGCCGGCGAAGATGTAGGCTTCGGGATCGGGATCGAGCAGCACGGTGTTGGAGTTGGGATCGACATAGATATGACCCTTGTCGTCGGTCAGCAGGCCTTTGACATAGAAGTCGCCGATCGAACCGCCCTCGACGAGCTTGACACGGTAACCGCCGTAGTCCTTATTGACCTCCTTGATATCGACCAGCGAGCCCGTATCCGGATCGCGGGTGCCTTCGGGAACCAGCTCCTTGATCTTGTTGCGGTTCATCGAGAAGTTGAGGGTCGTGGCCCACGAGAAATCGCGCCATGTGTTCTTGTATCCGGCCGAAGCCTCGATACCCCAGTTATTGACCTTGCCGGCGTTGATGTATTTCTGTTTGTAGCCGGAGCTGGGAGGTGCGTCGTAAAGGAAGAGCTGGTTGTAGGTGTTGGTATTGTAGTAGGTAGCCGTAGCCGAGATCTTGTTGCCCAAGAACTTGACGTCGAGACCGGCCTCGAACGACTTGGTACGCTCGGCTTCGAGGTGCTTGGCCGGAGCGATCGTCGCCGTGCTCACCACGCCGTTGGTCAGCGTGTAGTTGGGACCGGTGATGTAACGTTCGGGAGCGTTGCCCACCTCGGCATAGGATCCGCGCACCTTGAGGAATGAGATGCCCGCCTTCGAGAGGTCGGCCATCGACGAAATCACGGCCGAAAGGCCCACCGAAGGATAGAAGATGTTCTGTTTGGGCGTGAAGGCCAGCATCGAGGCCCAGTCGTTGCGGACCGAAACGTCGACGTAGAGCATACCCCGCCAGCCCAGCTGCATGGTCGCATACACGGCCTGAATCTGGTCGTGGTAGTTCTCCTGCGTCGGGAAACTCTGCGAGTTGTCGGAGATGATGTTGTTGTAGGTGAACTTGTTGGGAATGCCCGCCAGATAACCTTCGTAACCCGTCAGCTGGTTCTTGTCGTCCATGATGCTGGCGCCGAGGTTGAACTGCAGGGAGAAGGCATTGTCGAAGAAGCTCTTGTCGATGCTCAGCAGCACGTCGCCGTAGAGGTTGTTGTGCGTCATCGTGCGGTTCAGGTAGCTGCCGTACTTCGAAGCGAAGAGCGTGTTGGTCGAAGCGCTGAGTTTGCGGGTGTAGTTGATCGTCGCATTATCGGTACGGATACGGCCCGTCAGGCTCATCCAGTCGGTGATGTCGAGCTTCATCGTAGCGTTGAAGCTGTAGCGGTGCTGACGGTTTTCGTTCAGCTCGCGGTTGGTGATCCACCACGGGTTCTCGACGCCCTTGAGGAATTCGAGGTCCCAGAACTGCTCCATATAGCGCGAGTCGGAACCCGGACGCTCGTAAATCTCGTATTTGCGGATGTCGTTGCCGCGCGGGAAGAGGTAGATGCCCACCAGCGGGTTGCGGTACTGGCCCTGAATAGTCTGGTTGCGGGTGTACTGCTTCATGTAGGTCGCGCCCACGTCGAGCGTCAGGCGGTCCTTGATAAGCATCGTCGTATTGCGGATCGAGAAATTGTAGCGGTTGTAGACATTGTTGGGTACGATACCGCGCGAATTGACGGCGGAAGCCGACGCATAGGTCTGGTTGCGTTCGGTACCGGCGGAAAGGCCCACCGAGTTGGTCTCGTTGAATCCGGTCTGGAAGAAATCCGCGGGATCGTACGAAGTCGGCGTGGCGAGTTTGCTGCCCCAGCTCATCATCGGCTCGATTTCGCTCGTGCCGTAGGTGTTCTGGAATTTGGGCATCACGAAGGGATGGGAGAAGGTCGTCGAGTTCGAATAGTTGACCCGCACGCGGCCCTCCTTGCCCTTCTTGGTGGTGATGAGGATCACACCGTTGGCGCCCTGAGCACCGTAGAGGGCCGAAGCCGTGGCACCCGAAAGGATCGACATGGACTCGATGTCGTCGGGGTTGAAGTTGGCGATACCTTCGAAGTCGCCGCCGTCGGGCGTTTCATACGTGCCTGAGGTCTGGCTCGAACGCAGGCTCGGAAGCGGAATACCGTCGATCACGTAGAGGGCGTTGTTCTCGCCGTTGATCGACTTGACGCCTCGCATCACCACGCGGGTCGAACCGCCGGCGCCCGATGCACTGGCATTGATCTGAAGGCCGGCGACCTTACCCGAAAGGGAGTTCATGAAGTTGGCGTCCTTGACCGAGGTGACGATGTCGCCGGCTACCTCCTGCACGTTGTAGGTCAGCGATTTCTCGGCGCGCTTGATACCGAGGGCGGTCACCACGACGGCGTCGAGCACCTCGTTGTCTTCGAGCATTACCACCTGAAGGGGCGCGGAGCCCGTTACGGGAAGGGTTTGCTTGGCATAGCCGATCAGCGAAATTTCGAGCGTGTCGCCGACCTTGGCCTGCGGCAGCATGAAATTGCCGTCGAGATCGACGGCCACGCCGGTCGTCGTGCCCTGAATCAGCACCGTGGCGCCGATCAGCGGCATGCCCTGAGCGTCCTTAACGGTTCCGCTGACTCCGCCCTGAGCGTTGTGGGGGGGGGAATTTTTAGTTTTCTTCGAAAGGACGATGTGCTTGTCGCGAAGCGTGTAGGCGATGTCGGAACCTGCGAAAAGTTTGTCGAGCAGAGCCGTCAGCGGCTCGTCCTGCGCGGAAACGGTCACTTTGCGGTCGGTGTCGATGTCCGACGTGTTGTAGACGAACGAGCAGCCGGTCTGCTGCTGAACGGTTTGGAAAACGTTGACGATAGCGGCGTCCCGGACGTCGAGGCTGACGCGGGAAACGGACTGCTGCGTCTGTGCTGCGGCATGAGCGCCGAAGCATCCCAATACGAAAATCGGGATAAGAAACAGACAACGGAAACATGCGGAGACGGCATGCACTCCCCTGCCTGCTGCAAGGTAAGTTTTTTTCATGGATCTGAATTTAGGTTAGATTTTGAAAAGTAGATTGTCAAAAACCGCCGCTGCGTACAGCGGCCTGCGAAAACTGACGTATTATTCTCCCATAGGCGGTTCGGTGGTTTTCAGGTTGGTATTAGGTTATCGTTTAGGATTCGGGTAGATTTCGATGTCGTTGCCGACGACCTTGTAGGTGAACTTATAGGTGAGCTGCAGCACCGACATGATGTGGTAGATGCCGTCCTCGACGCGGAAGTCGCCGGAGAAGCGTTCGCTGCGCAGGGCTTCGTCCATAAAGCGGATATCGACGTTGTAGTAGCGTTTGAGTTCGGCGACGATCTCCCCGAAGGTGTCGTGCTCGAAGCAGAAGCGGCCGTCGATCCAGTTGATCGACCGGTCGGCCGAAGGTTCGTCGGTCAGGCGCATGGCGCCGGTCCGGGTATCGAACACCAACTGCTGCGAGGGGCGCAGGCGCACGGCGGCCTTCTCGTCGCCCGAAGCGTAGGCCTTGACCGCTCCTTCGAGCAGGACGGTGGTGATGCGGTGGTCGCTGTCGTCGTTGCGGATGTTGAAGCGGGTGCCGAGCACCTTGATGTCGAGTCCGTTGGTCGAGACGACAAAGGGCGCCTGAGCGTCGTGCTGCACCTCGAAATAGGCTTCGCCGTCCATCTTCACGCGGCGTTCGCGCGAAAAGAACGGTGCGACGTACTCGACGCTGCTGGCGGAGTTGAGCCAGACCTTGGTGCCGTCCTGCAACTCCATGCTCAGGTACTGCCCCGCAGGCACTTCGAGCGCCGTCGTCCGCCGCGTCCACTCTTCGATCCGGTCGTCGGCAAGCATCCGGGCCACGCCGATGCCGACGACCGCCACGGCGGCCAGCTCCGCGGCATAACGCACGATGCGGCGCAGCGGAATGCGACCCAGCGAAATGCGGCGCGCCGCCTTCTTCGCAGGCGCAGGCGACAGCACGTCGGGACCGTAAATGACCGAAGCGGCCATCACTTTGTCCAGCTCGTCCAATTCGCGCATATGCGCGGGATCGGCGTCGAGCCAGTCGAGCACCTGCTCCGTCTCGGCATCGGTCGCCGTATTTTCCAAATATTTATAGATAAGTTCCGGATTCATCTCTCTCTTCGTCTGTTTCTATAAAAACGAATAAGTGCGCCCGATTCCCAATCAGACGCACTTGGATTTGCTAAAAAAATATTTTTAATAATTCACGCTCTCGAATTCAGGATCGCAAAATATTATCCGACAGCAACATAAGCAACACGGGCAAATAATCCTTCAACGCCACGCGCAGCTGCTTCACGGCCTTTTCCAGTTCGAATTCGACGCGCCGCACGGTGATGCCGTACTTTTCGGCGATCTCCTTGTAGCTCAGCTCCTCGAAGCGGCGGGCGACGAACACTTCGCGTGTCAGTTCGGGCAGGCGGTCGAGCGACTGCCGCACGATCGCGGCCACCTCCGCCGAGAAAATCTCCTCAGGATTGAACGCCTGCAGCGACCGTATGTCGGCCGCCAGCACCCGCCGCCTAAGCTCGTACACCTCCTGCTCGATCTTGGCATGCAGGCTTTGGGCGCGCAGCCAGTCGAGGCATTTGTTGCGGACGATAATCAGGATATAGGCCTGCAGGTTGGCATCGGCGGGAATCCGGCCGCGGTTCTCCCAGAAGGACATGAAGCTGTCCGAGACGAGATCCTCGGCCACCGCCGCGCTCCGCACGTAGCGGCACGCGATCGCTTCGAACCTGTCTCTTATACACATCTCCGAGCCCACGAGACC
>ENA-UADO01000327-UADO01000327.1-human-gut-metagenome-genome-assembly--contig:-NODE-327-length-17025-cov-10.869593_pt1 | contig 17025 bp, 10 predicted proteins | sample MGYA00244266_ERZ654262 | MGnify/ENA primary metagenome ERZ654262 (study PRJEB26926, sample SAMN06165164) | human gut metagenome | biome: ENVO:00009003; feature: ENVO:2100002; material: ENVO:00002003... | reverse complement strand
GGGCTCGGAGATGTGTATAAGAGACAGGGAATATATAAAATAAGGGCAATAACTGTGTGCGACGACGGATATCGACTAGGAAACTGGATATCCAATTGCAGAGTACGATACAGACGTGGCGAGCTTGCAAAAAAATATGTGGAGAGATTCAGAAAGCTGAGATTTCCTCTTGACGCTAAAGATGAGTGGGAGTATCGCTATGAAGAATTAAAGGCTTATTTTGAAAAAAACGATACAAAACGGCTCCCGGAAAAATATACTGCCTATGACGGTACAGATCTATCCTTGTGGTTTGCCAGACAAAAAAGAGCATATAAAAAAGGCGAGCTTACCAAAGAACAAATGAAAAAATTTGACGATATTGGTTATCCTTTTAAAGCCGAAAAGTCAGGGATATATAAGGCAAATATGACAAAATGGCTTGCTAAATACGAGATAGTAAAGGAATATCTTGAACTGCATAAAGGCGAAAAACTCGACCCTAAGGCAGAATACAAAGGGATAAAAATCATTGATTGGATACGTCAGCAGAAAAATTTTATCCAAAATGGAGTATTCAGTGATGAAAGAGTAGAAATGTTCAATGAACTTGACCCTAAAACTGTTCTTGATAATTTGATATCACATTGGGATATAATGTATGAAGAAGCAGTGAGATATTTTGATGAGCATGGCGTTGGTGCAAGCGTCAAAAAGGGTATTATTGTTGACGGCAGTGAGCTGTGTAATTGGGTCAATGGCGAACAAAAGATAGTAAATGGAAAAGATAGCACATCAAGAACGTCTGAACAAATAGAAAAGCTCAAAAAGATAGGCATAGAGCCACAAGTAAATGACAGATTTGAAAAACAGTGGCTGACAAGATACGAAGAATTGAGATCTTTCATTGCGGAAAATGGGAGAATGCCTCTCACAAGAAAAATAAAAGGATCAGAAAACAGCATTGCAGTATGGCTCAATTCTCAGAAGAAAAAATACAAGAATGGACAGATGTCAGACAAGCATATTGAAATGCTTGAAGCACTAAAAGTTGATCTTGATTCCGAAAAAAATTTGTAGATAAGTAACCTAAAAAAGCTCTTAGACCGCAAGACGACCTAAGAGCTTTTATTCTGGTGCCGCTAACCGGACTTGAACCGGTACGGGTTTTACCCCGAGGGATTTTAAGTCCCTTGTGTCTGCCTATTCCACCACAGCGGCATGTGAGATATATTATAACACTTTTTTTGCAAAATGTCAACGTTTTTTTGCAAATTACAAGTTGTTAAACAGAAATAAATGGTAATTGTGGAATGGCAACGGTGTTTATTTTAAATCTTTTTGCCTTGAAACTGAAAATCTGTAGATAAATACAGATATCAAAGCGGTGACGACTTCTGTTATCCAGAATGCGTTCCATACGCCTGTTGGTCCCGTGAGCTTGCAGAGGAAGAACGCAAGTGGCAGTATTATTGCAATAAATCTGCACAGAGATATCATAAGCGACGGAATGCCCATGCCAAGTCCCTCCAGCGCACCTGATGAGGTGACGGATACTGCGGAGATAACAAAGCCGATACAAATTAGGCGAAGTGCTGTTTTGCCTATGGCGATAGTGTCAGCGTTTTCCGTGAAAAGCCCTATGAGCTTGGCTGGGAAAAGTGCGCATATGATAGTTCCTGCCGCCAATATCACACCTGTCATGTAAAGAACAATGCGGTAAATTTTCTTCACACGCTCCCTCTCGCCTGCTCCGTAGTTAAAACTGATAACTGGTCGCATACCCTGAATAACACCGTTTGCGGGTAGATAAAGAAAGGTCTGGAGCTTGTAGTAAATTCCAAGAACAAGCACATAGCTTTGTGAATATGCCGCAAGTATGCCGTTGAGGGCGGATATGAGAAGTGACGGCAGTGCAAGATTAAGTGTTGCAGGAATGCCTATGGAATACATCTTTGCGATTATCATGCCGTCAGGACGCTTGTGTTTTGCGGAAAGCTTAACAGGAAGCTCACAGCGAAGATATGCTATTATGTATATGACAAGGGTCAGCACCTGACCGATACCGGTGGCGAGTGCTGCACCCTTTATACCCATTTCAGGAAAAAATCCAACGCCAAAAATAAGCAGAGGGTCAAGGATTATGTTTGCGATACAGCCGCAGAGCATACTGAACATTGTTATCTTCATTCTGCCGACAGATTGGAATATCTTCTCAAATGCAATGGCAAGCATTAATGCAGGAGAGAATGTAAATACAATGTTGCAATACTGCACGCCAAGATCTACAACGTTGTTATTACTTGTGAACATAGATAGAAATGCAGGCATTATAAGTATACATATTATCATTAGCACAATGCCGTGCACCGCTGAAAGGGCAAGCCCCTGAGTTGCGGCAATGTCAGCCTTTTCCTTTCTGCCTGCACCAAGATATATGGCAATGACCGCATTGATGCCGATACCAAAGCCGATAGCAGTGGCACTTATAAAATTCTGCACAGGAAACACCAGTGAAAGCGATGTAATTGCGTCCTCGCTTATCTTTGCCACGAAAAAGCTGTCAATGATGTTGTAAAGAGAGTTTACAAGCATTGATATCACCATTGGCAGGGACATTGAAAGCAGAAGAGGGAAGATCGGTCTTGTTTTCATGAAATCACTGTTCATTTATTTACACTCCTTTGTCTGTGGGCAGAAAAAAAGCCGCACAGCCTGTTTGCTGTGTGGCGAAAAGTGACATTCTGTCAGGAAAAATCCACGCAAGTTTTACAAAGTATATTTTAACATAGCGGTATGATTTTATCAATAAATTTTCTTTAATATTATGTTTCAAAAAAGTATACAAACACGCTGATTGTAGATTGACAAGATTTTTCTGCTATGGTAAAATGTTATTATGATAATTTATGTTAGGGGAGAAAGCGTAATGACTTTTATAGAGTGGCTCAAAGACTGTAATGAAGCAGACCCTTTGACTAAAAAGGTTTACATATGTAATGATTATCTCAACGCTGAGAGAATGTTGGAGAACGCAAGCGGTGAAAATATTGTTATAAGGCTTGAAAGATACACAGTCGCAGATCATGCAAAGCATATTATCGAAACCAGTGCCGAGTATATGGACAGCAGGATAATAACGCTGTCAAATGCTGAGGGTTGTGAGATAGTAAAACGTATTATTGATGAAAGCGGTATAAGCTATTTCAAAAGCGACGACCATAATGCCTGCATGGAGATATTCAAGACAATATCAGAGCTTAGAATGAACTGTATAGGCCCTGATTCACTGTCCTTGGACAGCAGACGTATCAACACGCTGAGAGCGATCTTTCAAGCGTACGAAAATAAGCTTTCAGACAGTAAACTATATGACAGTGCAAAGCTCATAAGCATTGCTGGCGGTCTTATAAAGGCTGGTAAGGCAGACGTGAACAGCGTTCATTTTGCATATGACAAAGAAATAGAAGCTGACAAGCTGACAGCGGAGTATATAGGGCTTTTGCCTGATCCTGCGGTTATAGATAACATGGCTGATATGAGCGATGAGCAGTATCAGAATGGTCTGAGAAAATTAGCACAAAAGGCGGAGCTTTGGAGAAATTATGGCGTAACAAACGAGGTGGAGAGAACTGTTCTACATATCGTGAACAGTGGTTATGAGCTTTGCGATACCGCTGTGCTGTGTCCCGATGATGAGTATATGGACTTGCTCATGAATATGTGCGATCAATACAAAGTCCCTGTGGAATTTCCTGAGGGCATTTCATGCAGACACAGTGACGTTGTTGCATTTTTCAGGGCAATGCTCAAATGGTGCAAAAATGATTATAGATTTGACCTATTCGGAGATGTAATGCTTTCGCCTGTTTTCAAATATGAGGAGAAAGTAGAGGACGGCAAGACCAAAAGCAAGGGCAGGATATTCCTTGAAGCACAGAACTCTGGAAACGGCTGGGGCATTGAATGGTATAGCACAAGGGATAGTCAGGTGTTCAAGGTCTTTTATGATGTCTTTAAAAAAGATAATGTCAGCGCAAAAGAGTTTTACGGTGGCGTGCTGAAATTGGTAAAAAAATATGTGAATGGAGTAAATGCCGAGCAGAGAAGTTCCATATCAAGCGTTAAGGAAGCTTTGATAGGCAGATACAGATTTTATGCAGACTATGACAAGAGTCTTAGCTTGCAGGAAGCAATGACTGAGATCACCGACATTGCAGAGAACGCAAGGTATTCTTTGCCTGCATCAAAAGGCGCTGTTACCTGCTGTCTTATGGGGCGGTATTCTGCGCTTTTCATGAAAAACATATATGTTCTTGGTCTGACAACAGGAAGATTTCCTGTTATGCAGGACGAGTCGCCTGTTCTGAACGATAAGGAGAGAGAACAGCTTTTCGGCAACCGTGACCATTGTTCTGACGCTATCGAGCGCAGAAAGCTCACTGACCTTGTGAGAACTGTTCTCATGGCTGAGAGAGAGAACCTTGTTGTAAGCTGTAGTGTTTATGATACCGTAGAAATAAGAGCGCAAAGCCCGTCGGCAGTGTATACTGTTATTGCGGCTGAAAAGGGCATTGATGTAAACAAAATAGAAGTGTATGATTATCTTTCTGACAGACGCAAGGTGAGCGTGCGTTCTGAGATATCATTAAACAGTGCTTTTCTTAACAAGGCAGAAAAAATCGGGCTTCATGATGACGGTGCAAAGCAAAGCGAAAGCCTTACGGAGTATCTTGATAAGCAAAGAGAAAGCCGTATAGATATATTGCGTGAAATGTGCAAAAATGAACATTTTATCATTTCTGCCACAAGCCTTTCGACTATGCTTCAGTGTCCGCTGAGGTTTTTCTATGAGCGTATCGCCCATGTTGAAAAGCCGCAGGAGGTGGATATAGACCGCAGTGCATGGCTCAAAGGCAATGTCAAGGGAATGTACTTACATGAGATAATGGAGAATTATGCCAAGACTGTGCTTAAAGGAAAAAGTGCGGCTGAGGTGTCTGAAACTGTTGACACAGCGGCGCTTGATGAGATATTCGAGAGCGTTTCTAAAAACTATCTCCGTAACTATCCCCCTGTGGATATGGCTGTTGCGCAGAGTGAGAGAGAGGAATATTACAACTGTGTCAAAGCTTATCTTGACGAACTGCATGGCGATATACACTCAGGCAAACGTGAGGTCGTTGAGGTCGAGTATCCGTTCAACGGTGATGTGGAGATAGGCAAATATACAGTCACCATAAGGGGCAGGATAGACCGCCTTGACAGGATAATAGACGGCACAAAGGTGTCATATCAGATAGTTGACTACAAGACGGAGGATATCAAAAAATTCAGGGAGAAGCTTCCAGAAGACCCGCAGGACTATATTTATGCCCTTGCGCTTGAAAAAGGTCTTACGCCTGTGGGCGAAGTGAGCGAAAGTGATATCGTTGCCGCAGATTATGTTTTCATTCTTGAAAAAGGGAATTGCCATGTAGTTAACAATAAGGATAATTCTGGAATTGAAAACATGATAACAATAACATTTAAGAAAATAGTAGAAGAGGGCTTTAAAAAGTGTATTGTGAATAAGAATGATAAAATTACTCCATGCACGTTTTGTCCTGCTTATGAAGAAGTTTGTTCAGGGGGTGCAACAGAATGAGTGAAGAACAGATAAGAAGCTATATAATAGACAAAGACAGTTATGATAAGAATATCCTTGTTGAAGCAGGCGCAGGTGCAGGCAAGACAAGGCTTATAATACAGCGTGTTATAGGTCAGATAGGCGCAGGTATACCTGTTGAAAAGATAGTGCTTATAACTTTCACCAACGCTGCTGCAAACGAGCTTTATGAGAGGATACAGGCAGGGCTTACGGAGAATATTGCAAAATGCAGCGGTGAGGAAAAGAAGCTGTATGAGAACGCTGTTATGAATTTACAGCGCATGAAGATAAGCACTATACACAGCTTTTGTTTGAGTATGCTGTCAGAACAGCCTTTTGAAGCTGACCTGCATTTGGGATTAAAACTTGCCGAGGACGGTGAAACAAAGCAGGCACAGGCTGACTTTTTCGAGAGATATTACCGCACAAATGGTGCGAACATAGAAGATTTCGGCTTTCTGAACAGCAATCAATATAAGCTCAGAGACAGCCGTGTAAAAAACTTTCTTATGGAAACATTTCTTGAGTGTGCTGAATACAGAGATGTTGAGTTTGTTAGGGATAAAAGCTATGACAGTGTGACATTTGACACCATAAATAAGCTTGCCTATAAAGAAATGTGTAACTATAGGGATAGTCTTGTGCGTGCATTCTATAATGGTGCTTTGAGTGGAAAATACGAAGATATAGCAGGTTTTCTTGTTGGTGATGTGACAAAGTTTTTTCCTGATAATATGAATGTCTACGACCCAAAGTATAATTATGTAAAAGTTTGCGCTAATCTTAAAGCTTGCAAAAAGTTCCTTGAGCCTTTTAATAAGACTAAAATTAAGAAAGATCATCCAAAGAGCAATGAGAACATGGCTATTTTCAGCCCAAGTGGGTTTGATAATGTAAAGAAAGAAAATGCACTGTATGCACTCAACAAGACGGCAACGTATATAGAGCAGGTTGTAAAGGCTTATCAGGAGAGTGAAGACGGGGAGAGCGTTTCAAATGACGGACTTTTGTATCACACTCACGAGCTTCTCAAAAACAGCAGTGAGGCAAGAGCGTTTTTCAAAGACAAGTATTCCTGCATTTATATAGATGAGTTTCAGGATACTGATGTTATGCAGACTGAGCTTCTGCTGTATCTTTGCGCTGACGACAGCAAGCTTACAGCAGGCGGTGATATATGGCAATGCCCGCTCCGTGACGGTGCGTTGTTTGCGGTGGGCGACCCTAAACAGTCTATCTACGGCTTCCGTGACGCCGATATCAGGCTTTATAACAAAATGAAATCCAAATTCCAGAACAATAACGAGAAAAACTGCGAGTTTTTCTCACTTGATTACAACTTCCGCTCTGATGAGCAGCTTATAGCTTGGGTAAATGAAAAGTTTCAGCCGGAAATAAACGGCAAATACGGCATGACATACAGCGATATGATATCAAAGGCTGATAAGCCTGCGGCTGTTTCCGACGACGTTATCAGAGGGGCGTATTTTGTCAAAGATCCGGGTGCTGAAAGTGTGGCTAAGATAATTTCAGACCTTGTGAACTGTGGAAAGATATTCGACAAGGGCGTGGAAAGACCTATAAAATACAGTGATTTTCTTCTGCTTCTTTGGAATACAACTCAAATGGAGTTTTATTCAATGGTCTTGACAGATCGTGGCATACCATATACAATGTGGGGCAAACGTCCTCAAAAAAACAATCTGGTGCTGAAAAGATTTATTGCTCTTGCAGAGTTCGTTTTTGAAAGCTATAGTCCTACCGCAAAGGAAAAGGCTTATTCTATCCTTTGGAGATGTAGGCCTGACAGCATCGATTTTGAAGACGCTGAAATTGACGTAGACGATTATGAACAAAACTGTGAAAGCAATGACGCCACGCTTGTTGCAGTAAAGGCGTCTGCCGATACTGTCAATGAGCCTATAGCGAAGCTTTATAAGATCCTTGATTTTCCTGAGCTTCTTTTCGATAATACTAGCAACAGAGAATATGAGCTTTCAAATCTTATCTATCTTATTGAAAAGTGGGAAAAGCAGGATTTTGCAGGAAGCGGCGAGCTTATGGATATGATGAAAAACGAGCTTTCTGTGCTGAAAGAAAAAGAGCTTATCCTTGACAGCAGTGAGCAGAACTGCGTAAGGCTCATGAATCTTCACAAGGCAAAGGGTCTTGAGGGGAATATCGTTATTATGGCGGAGGCTAAAAATCATAAATTCAGCGGTGGAAAGTACACCGACCTTGTGGCTAAAAGACAGGTCTATGTACCTTTGAAAACAAGCGATTATTCATATATGGACTATCTGACATTCTATCCTAATGAGAGGAAGCAGGCAGAGGATAAATATTTTGGCGAACAGCTCAGGCTTGAATATGTTGCGGCCACAAGAGCAAAGCAGGCTTTTATATTTGTGTATACTTTTGAACGGAAAAAAACTGTGATCGACAAACTTACAATGAGCAAAATAGGCAGAGAACTGCCGCAGATAAACAATGCCACAGCGCAAAGTGCTGTGCAGGCGGCGCAGATAAACGTCAAGGATATATTCGACGAGGTGAACAACAGCCGAAATGCTTTTGATGAAAGCGTTAAAAAGCTCAGTGAGAAACATGTTAGCAAAATCACTCCTAGCCACCTTGAGGACGGCAAAAAAGTCACTATACCAAGTGGAGTGGAGAAACTGTCTTACAAACGTCCAAAGGGCATAGATATCGGTCATATGGTACATCGTGCCTTTGAGCTTGCGGTGAATATGCGTGGAAAGCTGTTTCCGTATAACGAAACGCCACAGCAGAAAGAGCTAATCCAGAAGATTGTCAGCAGAGCGTATCTCGACTTTGAGGGCGAGTGCAGTTCGCAGGCTTCTGAGAGCTTTTATAAGGACTATATCAACTATCAGCTTCACAGCTTTTTGAAAGATAAGGATATCGAAAAATTGCTCAAAACTGCGCAGGCAGTGTATACAGAGCTTCCATTCTACAGTATGGACGGCAATGAATACAGCAACGGAGTTATGGATCTTGTGCTTAAAATGTCAGACAAAAGCTTTATCATAATCGACTATAAGACCAACATACAAGAAGAAGCCGACAGAAAGCTTTTTGAGGAGAGAATTTTAAAGACATATCGTCCACAGCTTGATTTCTACGAAAAGATACTCAGAAAAATGCTTTCGCTCAGTGAGAAAACTGAGGTGGAGTGCCATATTTACTTTATGAATGACGATAAATATATGAAAAACTAGAGCAAAGTCGCTTAAAATATGAATGAGTTAATATTATGAATAATATTATAATTTGTATCGTTCGGTTGACAATGTGATTGAGGTGTGGTATAATAAATCAGTTAATAATGTCGAAAAAAGTAAAAAAAGCAACAATAAGTCTACACTAAGCGTAAGGAGAACGTGAATATGGACGTGTACAAATTATGGACCTGCGATGATAACAGCGAAAGCCAACTGAGTTCTACCTCTTCGGAGATAGAAAAGGAAATTGACGTTCTCAGGAAAACTTTTGATTTTGTCAGGCTTCTGAAAGCGGACAGTCCTCATGGAGTGAGCGGCTGCGTTGAAAATCCATGTCAGTGTTTTTCTTTTTGGAAAGTGGACGAGCCTTGTGAAAACTGTATATCCTTAAAAACTTTTATTGATAAAAAGCCGAGAACTAAGCTTGAATTTATGGGAACTGACATTTATCAGGTCTTTTCAAAGTATGTTCAGGTTGACGGAGAGCCGTATGTTATGGAGCTTATCAAAAAGCTTGATGAGGACTCTCTGCTGGGTGTTCAGGACAGAGAAAAGATAATGAATAAGCTGTCAAAATATCATAAGGCAATGTATACTGATGCATTGACAGGTGCGAGCAACAGGAGATATTTTGAAGATAAGCTTAAAAAGTCCCATGTGCCTGCGGGCGTTGCGATGATAGATCTTGACGACTTCAAGGTTTATAATGATACATGCGGTCATGACGCAGGAGATATGGTGCTTGTGACAGTGGTTGATGTTATAAGGCGCTGTATTAGAAAATCTGATGAGCTTGTGCGTTATGGTGGCGACGAGTTTTTGCTTGTCATGCCTGGTATTCAGGAGGACGATTTTGCCCATAAGCTCAGGAAGATAAAACGAAATATCCATGCGGCATCTGTGCCAGGGTATTCAAATATACGTCTGTCAGCAAGCGTCGGCGGCGTTTTCTCTGATGGCAATAGCCTTGACGAAGCTGTCAGCAAGGCTGATAAGCTTATGTATCAGGCGAAGACAAAGAAAGATACAGTTGTCACAGATGGTCACGAAAGTGTTGTCGGTGAGCCTCAAAAGCAGGAGATACTTATTGTTGACGATTCAAATATAAACAGAGAGATACTCTCTGAAATGCTTGGCAATGAATATATCATACATGAGGCGGCAAGCGGCGAGGAGTGTATTGACCTGCTTAATCAGTATGGCACTGGAATTTCACTTGTGCTTTTAGATATAATCATGCCTGAAATGGACGGATTTGAAGTCCTTGACTATATGGCGGAACATCATTGGATAGATGATATTCCTGTTATAATGATATCAAGCGAGGATTCTGCGTCCTCTATAAGAAAAGCATATGAGTTTGGCGTTTCTGATTATATCAGCAGACCCTTTGATTCACGCGTTGTGTATCAGCGTGTGTTCAATACCATTAAGCTTTATGCAAAACAGCGCAGACTTATTTCCCTTGTCAGCGACCAGATGTATGAAAAAGATAAAAACAACCGTATGATGATAAGCATACTCAGCCAGATAGTAGAGTTCAGAAACGGCGAGAGTGGAAGTCATGTGGTGAACATAAAGCGCATAACGGAGCTGCTTTTGGATAGGCTTCCCATGCGCACAAACAAGTATACTGTCAGCGGCACTGAGCAGCTTCTCATACCAATGGCTGCGGCACTCCATGATATCGGCAAGATAGGTATTGACGATAAGATACTCAATAAGCCCGGCAGGCTAACCAAAGAGGAGTTTGAGATAATGAAAACTCACTCCGCTATCGGAGCGAATATGCTTGAAAGTCTTGAGCAGTTCCGTGACGAGCCACTCTTGAAGATAGCCCATGACATATGCAGGTGGCACCATGAGCGTTATGACGGCAGGGGCTATCCTGACGGACTAAAAGGCGACGAGATACCGATATCGGCTCAGATAGTTTCTGTCGCCGACGTTTATGACGCACTTGTTAGCGAGCGAGTTTACAAAAAGGCGTATTCTCATGAAAAGGCTATGGCATTGATACTTAACGGAGAGTGCGGTACATTCAACCCTGTGCTTGTCGAATGTCTTAAAGATATTCAGAACGAACTTGCAAAGGGCGTAGAATAAGAGATGATATGATTTGTAAGGAGTGTCCTGATGACTACTAGAGAATTTTATGAAAGCATTGGCGCAAGTTATGACAGCGTTCTGGTACGTTTCGGCAGTGAGAAAATGATAACAAAGTTTGCAAAAAGATTTGCTGATGATACAACTTTTCAGGATATGTGCAAGGCTTTAGAGGAGAAAAACGCCAAGGAAGCTTTCCGTATGGCTCACACCCTCAAAGGCATTTGTAGCAATCTTGGCTTTGATGAGCTTTACAAGGCGAGCTATGACCTTACAGAGGATCTTAGGGACGGTGAGCTGTCAGGCTATGAGCAGGATTATGAAAAGGTCTGCGAAAAATATAAGATAGTTTATGACACTGTGACAAAAATAGATAACTGAGTTTTGACCGATAGTCTGTCAGACTGTCGGTTTTATGGTGAGGAGGAGCTTCCAACCCATGAGCTTAGAATGATGTCTGCGTTTAATGGGAAGATAGCAAACTTCAATCGCAAAACTATCAAGGGCAGACAGCTTTTCAGAATGAAATATTTAATTTGCCCCAGAAAATAGCAAAACACCCGTATCATGTGCGATACGGGTGTTTTTTTATCAGAAGCCTTGTTCTTTAAGTTCTTTTACTATATCTACATAAAATTCTCTCACGTCAAAATCTTTGATGTTCTCCCTGAAAAGGTCGATAACGTCGCCATGAGAAATGCCACGCTTGCCCTTGTGTTCTATCATCTTGGCGTTTTCACCATAAAGTCCCGACTCAACTGTTACTAGCCCGTCATTGCCCTTGCCGTATGGCTTGTTGAGCAGATAGCCGATATTTAACGGAAAACCTGCGGAACGTATACTGTTCATTTTGCTCATCACGGAGCGGTAGGAAACCAACTGGCTGTCAGGGGTGCTTGCGTTAAGCTCAGAGCAGTTTTTGTAAGTCAGGTCATAAACGCCATCTAAAAAGCTTGGGCCTTTGTCACCCAGAGCAGTGAAAAGCTTGTTGTATTTTCTATCAACAAAGCCCTGTATGCTCTCAGGTATCTTCTCAAGAAGCATATCAACGAATTTACAGCCATAGTGTGGCGTGTTTATGGTGGTAAGAGTTGCCACATATTTGTCCATGCCGAGGTGAGAGATAGCGTATCTCGAGTCAAGCCCACCCTTTGAGTGTGCGATTATGTTGACCTTTTCTGCGCCAGTTTCTGCAATGACTTCTTTTATCCTTTCAGCTACCTCAGTGGCACTGACGGATACTTTGTTGGCGGACTGTTGCTTGCCGTAATAGACCTCTGCGCCATTTCTAATAAGTTCATTAGGTACCCTGCCCCAATAGTTTATTACCTGCCAATCACGGAAGAATATGCCATGCACCATAAGTATAGGATACTTTGTCTTGCATATCTCGTTCTCTTTTCGTGCAGCGTCAAGGTCAAGCTTTGCCTGCTCGAAGTAGTATTCACTTCTCGCTGTCTTGTAGAATTTTCTGAACACGATGCAGTTCACAAGAGGTATGTACCAGGTGAATAACAGAATAACATACCACAGTATTTTCACCTGACGTGCCGAAGCCGCTATCCGCACAATGCCACTCAAACACAAAAGCGTTGTTATAGCATAAGCGCAAAGTGCATTTGCAAGAAGCCGCCAACCGTTCAGCTTTGTAAAGCAAAGCGCTATCACTATTATAAGCTGTATAACGCTTTGCAAAACACCGCAGCCAAGTACAAACGCTCCGGAATCAAGCCGTCGGATTTTTCCATGAGAACCTTTGCGTCCATGTGATTTGAACATGAAAACCAAGGTGTATAGTGCAAAAAGTATGATGATAAGCGTTTTGAGCAGAGAATTTATGTCAATAAGTTTCCACAGCAAAGGTGCGTTTGCAAGCAGAAGCACCGGTATAGAAAGAAAAGTTCCCCTAATTTTTTTCATTTTTTACCCCTTAAAGATTATTTTTCAGCTTTACGTGTCTAATATCGTTTCCCACAAACATAATAGGCATGAAACAGCCTGTGAGCCTCGAAACTATACGCTCATTATATTTTCCATTGTATTCTTCATTGGTGAGATTGGTAGAGATTATCGTTGGCCTGCCAAGGTTGATACGCTCGTTGATTATTTCATAGATCACGGAATCTGTAAAGCTCGTTTGAAATTCTGAGCCGAGGTCGTCAAGGATAACAAGGTCGGCATTCTCTATGATGTCAAGTGTCTGACCTGTAGCTCTGCCGAAATGCTCGTCCTCTATCTGTCTGAGAAGCTTAAGCAGAGAGGCGAAAATGACGCTGTAGCCCTTTTGTATAAGTTCATTTGCAATGCAGGCTGAAAGAAAAGTCTTGCCAAGACCTGTTTTGCCAATGAAAAACAGTGATGGAGAGTTTTCATGAAATTTGTCAGCATATGCACGGCAGTTTGAATACACCGTTCTCATTTTCTCTCTCGGTGACATTCCGTTACCGTCGCTTTCAGGATAAAATTCTATTCTGAACTCAGAGAAATCGTGGAGCTGGATACTGCAATTCTCGTTAAGCTCCTCAGTGGTGTATTTTTTCAGCAAGTCGGTGAAGCACTGGCACTTCACTCCGTCACGATAGCCATAATCACAGCATTTAGGACAGTAATAGTGATAATCAAGGTAGTCTTCAGGATAACCTCCCATTTTAAGCAGTCCTTTAATGGCACGTTTAGTATTGGCATTGTTTTGACGCATTTTTTGTATATATTCTCTTCCATGAGCATTTTTGCCTACTATGCCCTTCATTAGTTCACAGTTATTTGCTTTTAGTGATCTTGTAAGAACCTCTATTTCAGGAAGTCGCTGTGCTATCTCCTGAGCGTGGACCTCATGCTCGTTCATGACAGCTTCACGCCGTCTTTTAAGTTCATTTTCAGCCTTGTCATATGCGGTTATTGAATATTTCATTTTCTACTCCTTATCATAGCTTTCCTGATTTTTCTAGATCAAAATTCATTGCGAATTTTTCAAAATCATCAAGATTATAGGAAGTTTGCTTATTAGTATTCTTATTTTTCTTGGAGGTGTGGTACTTTTCGTCCTCGTGTGTGACCTGTTCAGGGGTAGTGATGCTCTTGCCAGCCCAGTTTGACAGTATAGTGTCTATATATTTGTAATTCAGTTTGTTGGTATTGTCAACGCACTTGTTATAGGCTATCTCCAGCATTTCAACAGTGAAGCCCATTGTTCGCCACTTTTCTATAAACTCAAGCTGCTGCTTTGACGGCTTTGCGGTCTGTCCGAAAATTTTCAGTACCTTGAATTCATACTTTTTTATGTTGGAAAGCCTAATTATTTCTTGTTCAATTTGTTGATAAGTACAGATGTCTTGTTCAAACCACCCACGCATTACTGTCACAAGGTAAGAAACGTTGTGCTTTTCAAGTGACACACAGTATTCTGCGGCTAAGAGAATAGATGCAGCATCAAATCGGTAATATTCATAAAGAGCAAGAAGTTCCCCTTGCTCAGTTCCATTGATAGTGCGTTGTAAAACGGTTTGTATCTCGTCAAAAAGATGTGCAAGGTTAGGGTCTTTCTGCTGTTTTTCCAATATCTCGGAATTTTTGTATCTTATGCACAGCTTGTTTGAAACGCTCTGACGTTTCGGGGCAACTGCCTCAACTTTTGAAACAGGCTCGGCCTTTGTTTCAGGCTCTGAAACAGGTGTAGAAACGGCTTTGACCTGTGCAGGCTTTGCCATATCACTGTGTTCTGTGGTGATGACTCCTAGCGATACCCAATGTGTCACAGCGTCAATGACAGTGTTCTCAGAAAGCCCGGACTTTTCCGCAAGCTTTGCACTGTCGCATTCACGTTCCGTTGAACAGAGTATGCAGAGAAGTACCTTTACAAAGTCGCCATCACTTAATTTTATGTATTTATCGACCACTTTAGACGGCACTGAAAAACTGCTCCCCCAGCGGTCGCAATCAAAAGTATATTTCATTATGTATCCTCACAAATATGATTAAATTTATCCAAAATAATTATATCACATAATCTGGACTTTTGCAACAAAATTTGTGCATTTGACTTTTGGTAAATAAAATGCTATAATAGGCTAATACCAAAGAAACGGAGAGATAAAAATGATAAGAAAATTTGTGCCTGAGGACAGGGAAGATTATATCAGATTTTCCACTGAGTTCTATAATTCTTCTGCGGTGGACAAACCTGTTCCAAGAGAGCATTTTGAGCAGGGCTTCGATGAAATGATGAGGTCTGACGTGTATGTGCAGGGTTATATGCTCGTTTGTGACGGCAATAATGTTGGCTACTGTGTTACAATGAAAACATATTCAGTTGAAGCAGGCGGTATTACTATATGGATAGACGAGCTTTTTGTGCTGGAGGAATACCGCTCAAAAGGTCTAGGCAGGGAGCTTTTTAAGTATATCGAGGAAAATGGCGACAAAAAGCTCCGCCGTATCCGACTTGAAGTCGAGCTTGAAAACGGCAGAGCCATATCGCTTTATAAGAAAATGGGCTTTGAGCCTGCGCCTTACGACGGAATGTGGAAAACTATTTTATAGTCCTCTCGTGAATTTCCCTTGAAATGCTGTCGCAAACCTTATTAAGGGCGGTGTGGTCCATTGCGGCGATATAATACTTTTCTATCTCGTCATGGACTTTCTTGGCTTTCTTGATGCCTGAATACACTTCCTCTGCAAGGTCGGAGGCGGTGACTTTATCTAATCTCAGTCTTGTTTTCAGGGCTGAGATCTTTTTCTTGTCATAAAATCTGCCCATGTTGATAGCTTTTTCAAAGCGGTCAAGCTTGCTTATAGGGGAATTTATCACAAATGCGATGCCAGCCTCCGGGATAAGCAAATGCTCGTAAAGGGTGTTGCCAAATAGGATAGCAGGGCAGAGGATAACATCATAACCTCGCTTTACAGCCTGCTGTGCCATGAGGGTGACGAACTTGTGGGAAGCGGCATAATAATCATCGTTCATGGCGAACACGTCAAGGTAGCTGTCAAGAGTGGCAAGCTGCGTCATACAGCCGTATTCCGTCAAAGCGGTCAACTGTCTAAGATCAGTTTTGCCGCTGCCAGAGCCTTTTTTGTTTAGAAGACGTTTTGCTGATCGTTCTGTGAAGCTTTTCAGCTTTTCCTCCAGCAGACAGCCTTCACCGCAATTGTAGGTATCGAAGCAAACGTTAGACAGGGCAGTGGTAAACCTTTTGCTTCTTGCCAAAAGCGACTTGTTTTTGTCTGTGACCTCGATTATTTCAGATTTGAAGGCCTTCAGCTTTTCTTCGTCCCAATACTCTCCTAAGTTGATTATTTTCTGACAAACTCCTGGATATGAACATTCCATAACATGTGGCGCAGTGCCGTCGCAGATTATGGCCTTTGATGTATGCAGAACGATTGCATCAAGTGAAGCAGGGTCAGAGGAGCAATAAAATCTAGTGACGTCCTCTGTCGGTTCAAACTCAGCGGCTATCTTTTTCATAAGTGAAGATTTTCCCGTGCCTGCACCCCCTTTGAGTATGAATGTGAAATACTCCTTATCAGCCATTATCTTGCCAAATTCCGTGGAAAACCCATTCTGCGTCATTGCGCCCAAAAAATACTTTTCTGACATAAATTACCCTCCATATCTCAAACGCATTAGATCAGTGTGAATGCGTTTGCATTTTCATTTTTATAATATGTCAGAAAAAGCATGATTGTTCAAAAAAAATTAGGTGGACAAAAAAGCTTGATAAAAGTAAAAAAAAATTTCATTGCATGACGTTGCAAATTGATATTGTAATAACGACTTTATCTTTTCTGCCTGCAACAGGATACAAAACGCCGTCCGCTTTATGCAGTGCCTTTTTTACTATTGCAGAACTTTTCATTATGTTCCGCCTTTCTTATCTATCTTAATTCTGCGATATCATACAGCTAGTTATGACTAACTCGTAAACTTTTATGATAGCACAACAAGGTGGAAATGTCAATAGAATTGGGGCGATGGAAGGCGGTAAGGATGTAGTGCTACAATAGATATTGGACAAAATTAAGAAAAAAGAAAAGAGAGATAGA
>ENA-UADO01000305-UADO01000305.1-human-gut-metagenome-genome-assembly--contig:-NODE-305-length-18046-cov-4.524040_pt1 | contig 18046 bp, 15 predicted proteins | sample MGYA00244266_ERZ654262 | MGnify/ENA primary metagenome ERZ654262 (study PRJEB26926, sample SAMN06165164) | human gut metagenome | biome: ENVO:00009003; feature: ENVO:2100002; material: ENVO:00002003... | reverse complement strand
CATACGAGATCTAGTACGGTCTCGTGGGCTCGGAGATGTGTATAAGAGACAGTAACCTACGTTATCACCGCCGGTACGACGACCCTCGCCGACCACGGAACAATAGATATTCCCGTGACAATTTCCGGTATTGTCTATCATCTGTCGTTCGTCTGGTCGAAAGCCAAGGCGGGTATCCCGGGCAAGGACGGGGTCGATGCCGACATGCTCGACTGGGTCAAGGAGTGGAATACGGGTAAGACGCTCATCAACGGCAACACGGTCATCACCCCCAAACTCTTTGCGGGCACGAAAAACAGCGACGGCACCGTCTCCGGGATAGCCATAGGCTCGTTTACACTCAATACGAAGACCTCCTCGGGAACGATCGCCGCAGAGGCGGTAAACGGCATCTATGGATTTAGGGATGGCTACAAAACCTTCTATGTAGATAACGGCGGTAACGCCCAGTTGGGTTATGGCGACCAGTATGTCAGGTATAACGCCACGACAGGCAAGGTCGAGTTCGGCAGCGGAGTGAGTCTGAACTGGGTCGGTGCGACCTACATCGACAAGGACGGCGTCTTTACCGGAACACTCTCGGCCGATACGATTAAGACGATTTCCATCAGTGCTTCCCAGATCACATCGGGGATTATCGCTGCGGCACGCATCGACACGGCGGCGTTGAAAGCCTCCTTGATTACCGCCGGAAACATCGAAGCTCTGACCTTGAACGTTACAAAAGGGAAAATCGGCGGCTGGACGGTGGATGCCGACTCCCTTTACCGGGGTACGAAGAACAACACTGTGGGGAGCTGCACCTCTGCCGCAGGTAGCATTACGCTCGGCTCGAACGGTATCCGGGGCTATAAATGGCGGCTGGATGCCTCGGGAGCCGGAGCGGTCGCGGGCGGCAACATCGCGTGGGACGCTTCGGGCAACGTCACGTTCGCCTCGACGGTCAGTGCCTTGTGGACGGCACCTATCGGCTCCCTCACCACGGCTTTGGGCGGCAGCGGCTATCCCAAGCTGACGAAGATCACGGCCGACGGAATCTATACCGGCAGTATCACCGCCTCGCAGATTACCGCAGGAACCATCTCCGCCGACCGCATAGCGGCAGGCAGTATAGCGGCCTCGAAGCTCGATGCCGCCAGCATCAGGTCCTCCATCATCAACACGGACTATATCAACGGCCTGAGCTGTACCTTCACCAAAGGAAAAATCGGCGGCTGGATGATCGGGGCTTCGGCCCTCACTGCCACGCATATCTCGATAGACAGCGGCAACAGACGCATCGCGGTGTACGGGGCCAATTCGGGTGTCGCTAGCGGGCAGCGGGTGCAGCTCTACTACAACAGCGACACGGACTTCGGGCTCTATACCACGGACAGTGCAGGGTACTGCGTGGCACAGCTGGGTTCGAGCAACAGCATAGCCGGCTGGACGATCGACACGACTTCCATTCGCAAGGGCAACGTGTCGCTGGGCAGCGACGGCTCGATCATCAACTCCACGAAATGGAAACTGAACAACGACGGTTCGGGGCAGATCGCCTCGGGCAACATTGCATGGGACACTGCCGGGAACGTTACGTTCGGGGCTTCCGTATCGCTGCAATGGAAGAACGACATCGAAGCGGCCAAGGTTACGAACTTCGGCTATCGATATTACAAGAAACTCATCATCAACGGCGACGAAGCGACCTATTATCCAGTCGTTTTCAAAGGTGGCGACCAGAACATCAAACGTACCATTCTCGTCCGTCGGGGATATGCCGAGCAGGCTCCGGTCTCGTGGAACACATCCACGCACAAAGGAGGTCTGATCGTACTTATCAAAACCAACTTCGGCGGTTGGGGTGGCATTGCCTATTCATGGGATATCTATGACCTTTCCGAGACCTACTGCCGGATGTTCGCCGGGGCGCAGCTGTGCGGCAACTACTGCATGTTCGCCGTCTTCCTGCGTGGCGGCGGCGATACGGGTGCCGTGTACCACCTCTACTCCGACCAGCCGATAGAGAGCAGCAGTTATAGTCCTTCGCCGATTCCGGCAGCTCCGCAAATCGCTTACGGCAACGACCTTATCTTCCAGAGCGGTTCCACACAAGCCTATGCCCCCGCGCCGCGCACCCTCACGGCTGCCGTCGAGGAGGAGATCCGCCGCCATCGGTTCATTGCTCTGGCGCAAAGCACGGACAGCACGCTTGCGGCGCACCCGCTGACCTATATCGGCTCGACAGGGATTTACACGGGCACCCTTACCGCGGCGCAGGTCAACGCCGTGGCGATCGATGCCGGCAGTATCAAGACGGGAACACTTTCGGCAGACCGTATCGCCGCGGGCAGCATCAGCGCCTCGAAACTCGATGCCGTGGGTATCAAGTCGTCCATTATCAATACCGATTACATCAACGGTCTCAGCTGCACGTTCACGAAGGGCAAGATCGGCGGTTTCTCCATCGGCAGTGACAACATGACCATAGGGAACGTCGGAGCTGTGGGTGCCATCCCGTTGCAAATCCGTTCCGCCTCCACGGGCAGCGGTTACTGGTACACGGGAGCCTACAAGCCGCTGGGTATATGCCTTACGTGGTATCAGAGCAGCAATGCAGGGCATATCGTCCTCGGGCAGGTGGCGGCATCCGGCAACAGTGTCAAGACCGGATTCATAGGTCTTCAGATGATGTCATGGGACAATCTGGAATACTTCTGCCTCTCGGTGAACTATACCAAAAGCGGCAGCAAGGAGGTATACAACCGTATCGCGGGGTGGGCCTTCGACCACAACCATATCTGGAAAAACAACATCTCGCTGGGCAGCGACGGATCTATCGCCAACTCCACGAAATGGAGTCTGAACAACGACGGGTCTGGGCACATAGCCTCGGGTAATATCTCATGGAATGCCGCCGGCACGGTTACCTTTGCCGCATCCGTATCCGCCCAGTGGACTACGGGCATCACGACGGCGCAGGAACTCGCTTCGGCCATGGCGTTCGGGAAGATGCTCTACCGCGACCCGACTTTCTGGAACGGAAACAACGGTGTCGTGGTTTACAACAACTCCCAGAACGGTATGGTGACCGTTACCCGGCAGCAGGATGCCACGGCACCCAATGACAGCAAGTATGTCCTGAAAATCCAGACCAGCGGCAGTGCCAGCCCTCGCAACGGAGGCTTCTATTTCGGGGCGAAATGCGGTTACCGCAAGGTGCTCGTCGCCCGCATTATCGCCAAGATCCCCGCCGGCAGAAATCTCTGTTGGGCGACGAACAGCGTCGGCACGGGAGGTTCGCACCGGTGGCTTACGTCGAACGCCGGCACGGGCGACTGGAAAGAATACGTCTACAAGGTCGTGTGCGGCACCGCCGATTTTTCCAGCACCCATTTCTTCTACGTGGACGGCACGCAGGGGACTTCCGATACGCCTGTCATCTGGTATGTGGCCTATGCCACGGTCTTCGACCTTACCTCCACGGAGAAATACACGACCACCATCGATGCCAACGGCATTTACACGGGAACCGTACGCGCCAACCAGATTATCGTGGATTCCGCCCTGACTGTCGGAGGGAGCAGCTATAACGGCAGCATCTCCGTCAAGGATGCGAACAATAGCGTAAAGGTCACGCTGGACAGGAACGGTATCACGGCCGTGAGCGGCAAGATCGGCGGCTGGATTCTCGGAACAAGCGCCCTGACCGCTTCGGCTCCGGCCTCGGGGCACCGCATCGTTATGGGGGCTTCAGGATATATTTACCACGACAACCCTTCCACCGGAGTAAACTATTGGGCGCTGAACACGGACGGTTCCGCCACGTTCGGGTGCGGGAAAATCTCCTTTGCCAATGACGGATCGGGTTATCTGGCCAACCAGAATATCAAATGGGACGCCTCGGGAAATGTCACGATGACGGGCACCATCAACGCCAATGCCGGCACCATCGGGGGATTCGTCATCGGTCAGGGGCGCATCGGCTCGACGGCGACAGGAACCGGCTCAGGCGGCGGCCTTGCCATCTACGACGACCTGTTCCGCGTGGGGGACACCATTTCGTATGTCCTGTTCGGCAGCAACACCATACCGGCATCCGCCGGCGGATCATGTGCCACCGGACGTATTGTGAACAACAAGGTGAACAGCATCTTTAATAACAACTACGGGCTTTATATCGATGTCAAAAACGGTAACCGTAACTACGGAATATGGTCCAATGCCTCTGTTATAGCCCCTGCCTGCATCGGCAACAAGATCAAGAATGTCTATTTCACAGGCAGCGGTTACACGATCGATTTCTCGCAGTTCAACATCTTTTTCGTTTATGCCAACCAGAAGTACAGCGTGACCCTGCCGTCGGCATCGTCCGTGGCCACCATGTTCGGTTACTCGACTCTGCCGTCGGACTTCGCCTGCATATTTACCCTAATTTACAACTACAACTGGGGGAATAGCCTTGTATTCACCAATATCCGTAACCACAACGGGGATCTTGCCAGTTACACGTTAGCCAAGGGAGACTCCATTACGGTATTGTGCGCCAATTACCCCTCGTTCCATTACCAGATATTAAATCACTCTTATTAAAAACTTTTCTGCTGGGAATATCCCTACACTTAATAAAAACAGAAGCGAATTATGAACATCACCAACGTAACGGTAACCAAGGTTGCCGAAGAGAGCACGGAGAATGCCGACTACCAGTTGGAATATTCCATCGTCAATGACGCGCTGACCCGCGTCCACGCCTCCATCCGCAAGAAGGATACGGATGGCTCGGGGAACGCTCCGCAGATAGGTATCATCTACATGGAACAAGGCGTTATTTCATGCAACATTCCTATGGGAGAGCCGCTTGCACCCCTGTTTCATGATTTCGATACCATGATCGACGAAATAAAAAAGAGTAACGTACAAAATGCATAAATAATATGGAACTGTCAGTCAAAGACCGCCTTTACCTGCCGTCCTTTTTGCCGGCACGGGGCAACTTCAAGGACTTCAACCTCAAAAAAGAGATTCTGCGCAAGATCGCCATTCCGGACGAGGAGCGCAAAGCCATCGGTCTTCACGAGAATGCCGAGGACAAGCGCATCGAATGGGATGTGGAGAAGGAGAAACCGCTTGCCGTGGAGTTCTCGGGGGACGAGATGGAGTATCTCCGGAAAGCCTGCGAACGCATCTCGGACGAGGAGCTTCCGGACGATATGTGGGCTACCGTGTCGCGCATCTACGATTTCATTCAGGAGAAGTAAACCATCCTTTCTTTCTGCCGCTACTCTTTTGAAAAGAGTGCCCGGTCGTACTCTGATGTATGGTCGGGCTTTTTGTTGAAGTATCGTTCATGGCAAGACAGGACATAACAATGGACGCCGAATACGGTGAGGTGGAGACTTCCGGCAATATCGCCGGCAAGAGTTTCTACGACTTCCGCCTGCTCGATGCCGTCGCGGGTGCGGACAACGACACCTTCCGCTACGGAGAGATTACCGTCCCCGTCGGCTTCGTGTACACGTATAACGACGGCAAAGGGTTCCATGTCAGGATTCCCTATACGCCCGACATGCGCCGCCTGACGGTCCGTCTGGTTATGGAAAGCGGTTCGGGCGGCACGGAGTACCTGAGAAATCCTGCGACGGGCAAACATTGGTTTCCCGTCGTGGCGGAGACGGAAGCCGGCACGGCCGATATCGCCCTGGCCGCATTTTTCTCCCTCAATGAGAAGGGAGTCTACAACCTGCTGTCACGGGACGGTTACCTTGCCGTGTACAGCGGCTCAGAGACCGACTTCGAAATAGGAGCCGCCAAAGCCCAGAACGAGACGTTTCTGCTGAAAGCTTCAGCCGGAAATCTCTACCAACATTCTACGACAGGTGTCGGCCTCGTCGACTACCTGCATTCGAGTCTGGAAAACAACGGTCTTGCCGCCAAACTGCAGTCGGAATTCCTGTCGGACAAGGTCGTCATCAAGAATGCCTATATGGATTCTGCCACGGGAGAGCTGCTTTTAGAAACCGAGGAAAAGGAGGAGAACGATGGGTAAGTACAGGGTCGTAGCCGGACAGAATATCTACGATGTGGCCCTGTACCTGTACGGCAGCATCGAGGGAGTCGTGGATTTGCTCATCAACAACCCCGATCTCTCCTTCGCCACGACATTGACTGCCGGCCGGGAACTTGTCTACACGGACGATTTCGTTATCCGCGCCGATGTAGTCGCCTATAACGGGTTGCACGGCATCGTCCCCGCTAACGGTGAACGGCATGTCTATCCCAAAACGTTCACCTTGCCGCTTGCTGTCGTCCTCACGCTCGCTGCCGGGATCATCACCGTGCAGTGTGCCGTTTCCGGTGCGGGACAGCTGGAAATCGACTGGGGCGACAACAGCGACACCGAGACCGTCCTCCTCGCGGACACGCCGCAGCTGCTCACCCATACCTTCGACAACAAAGTCAGGGACAGGCGTCGTATCCGTTGGTTTACCGATGCCTGCTTCCGGAGTATCGACTGGAGCGGGCTCAAACCGCGGTCGTTGGTACTGGTGCAGACACTGCCGGTGGAGGAGCTGACGCTCACGCACGCCACACTCTCCTTGGAGAGCCTGCGGCTGCTTTCCGGAACCTACAGCCTGAACCTGTCGAATTGCGCGTTGGCCGATCTTGCACCGCTTGCCGAATGCCGGGAACTGATGACACTCGACCTCTCCGCCGCCCGACTGAAACCGACAGTCATAGATCATTACCTGACAACCCTTGTGGAACATTACGGCGACCGACGGAATTGCACGGTCATTTTACCTACAGCCCCGACGGGAACCTATCGGGAGCCGGACCGGGATACCGAAACGGGGCGCTACCGTATCGCCTCGGGCATGGAAGCCGTATGGGTCATCCTGCACGAGGAGGCCTGGAATGAGGGTGGCGCGTGGAAATTCATTATCGACGATATAACCTATACAGTGGAATGAGCCGGACGATTAAGGAGATATACAATGAAGCCGTGCAGGAACGCAACCGGCGGCTGGAACTGACGGAGTTCGCCAGCGACTCGAAGCTGTCTGTCATGAACGGTATCCTATGGACCGTAGCCGCTGTCATCTACAGTTTCGAGACGCTGCTTGATGTCTTCGCGGTGGATATCTCGGAAGCCATCAACAACCGGATCAACGGCACGCCGGACTACTACGCCAATGCGCTGCTGCAATACCAGCAGGGCGACGAGCTGACCGTCCGCGAGGACGGACTGGCTTTCGGGTATGCCCAGGTCGATGAGACCAAACGCATCATTACGCAGGTCTCCTATGTGGAGAGCACGGACGACAGCAACCTCGACAGCAAGCTGGTACTGAAAATCGCTACCGGCACGAAAGGACATCTGGAAGCTATTCCCGCCGAGGAGCTGGTGCCCATCAATGCCTATATCGGCAAGCTGAAATTCGCCGGCACACGCATCGAGGTCATCTCGACCAAAGGCGACGTGCTGGTGCCGCGTCTTACGGTCTTCTACGATGGTGCCGTTCCCGAGGCGGAGATGTACGACAGCATCGAGACCCGTATCCGGGACTACATTATGGGCATCGACTTCGACGCTGCGGTCTATGTCTCCCGCCTGACGGATGCCATACGCCGTGCCGAACACGTTACAGACGTCTATATCGACGAGACGGCAATCCCCGAGCAGGGCGTGTTTATTGCTTGCCACGATACGGACGGGCAAATCCAGCCCCTGCAACGTGTCGGCCGCATGACATACACCGCCTCGGGCTACCTGAAAGAGTCCTCGCGCAAGGACGAGGAGTCGGAACTGCCGACCTTCCGGGAAGCCATCACGCTCAAAGTCGAAAACCATGAGATATAAGCTGCCCATAGACCGTTCGGTGAACCGGCTCGTGCCGCACTACCTGTCGGGACGGCGGTTCATCCTCTTCGTGCAGAGCTGCCTCTATCCCTTGCAAAGCCTGAACGAACGGTTCCGTACGTTTGCACGGGAACGGCATATCGAGGCGCGCATGACCTCACAGGTCATCTATTTCGAGTGGTTCCTGAACTACCGGTTCGGTAAATACATCAAGGACGGCAAGGACCGCATCTTCATCAAGGACAGCACGAGTGTCGGTGTGGACCTGTACCACGAAGGGGCGGAATACCAGCGTCCTTTCACCGTATGGTACAACGGGGAACAGGTTACAACGGACAATGAGGCGGAACGCCCCCGTCCGTTCTACCTGCTGGCGGAAGAGAAGCTGATCAACAAGGTCAGCTTCATGGTCTGCGTCCCGCCCGTCACCATACCTCCGCGGGAACTGGTCTATATGCTTTCCTATGTGGTGAACACCTATAAGACAGCAGGCAAGACCTACCTGATCAAGATCGACGAAGACGAATACACCCCCAATAAGAATACAGGACAATGAAAGAATATATTGCGGAAACCGGCGGACGGTATACCTACTCGGACGATATCCTGAACTTGCAGGAACTGGCTCTCAGCATGAGTGCCGTTTTTGACGGCTGCTCGGACTTCATCATCTCCGGATGCGAGATCGAGGGTCCCCGCGTCTCCCCGGGTTATGTCTGGCTCGGCGGAAAGGTACGCCGTTTCGACGGCTGCGCCGATGCTGTCTATCCCTATTATATATACGAAATCAACCGGCATGAATCGGTGGTCTACGCCAATGAGGTCAACAAGCGCGGGCGTACCTGTTATCTCTGTGCCGGAGCCAAGGCTGTCCCGGATACGGTCGATCCGGTTACTGACAAACTGCCGGCGGCCATCGAGGTGACGGAGAGCTATGCACCCCGGTTCATCGACAAGTTCTTCGGCCGCTATGCTGTCCTGCTCGATACACCTTTTGCCCGGCAGACCGTCAAGAAGGATCTGGTGCTGGCCGGAACGTTCACCGGGCAGAAAGAAATCAGCTCCAAGACCGCCGTCTCCGTCAGCGGCGGGAACGGCTACATGCTCAAAGGCATCGTCAAGGCGGACGGCCATGCCGCCATCGGTGCCTACCTGCACGGTCTGCTTGTCAACGAGATTGTCATCCGGACGGACGGCACGTTCAGTTTCATGAAACAAGGCAAGGAACTGGCCAGGGTTACGGAAGACGGCATATCCTGCGGTACTTCGCTGAATGAAAACGCCCGGATCGGGGCTGTCCGCATCAAGGGATACGACATCTATAACACCTCGGATGTGACGGATGAGGGTTGTATCCGTATCAATTACCACGGCACGGAGGGCGGCGGAACAAAATACCGTGACTTTGCCGTGCATGACGGAAAAGCCTGCACCACACCTGTTTTGAAAGTCATCGGGCGTACCGCCACCCTGCAGGTCGGCGGACTGCTCTCCCTGCAAAGCACCGGACGGGGTATCGATATTCAGAATACCGCCTATACGAAAGACAATGCCAGGCTGACAAACCTGATTACCTGGCGCGACAGTGCCGCCGCGCTGCTCGCCACCGTCGGCTTCGACACCGCTGACAGTTTCCGTTTTGCGCTGAGGAACGCTCTGGGCGACATCGTGCTTGCCCCTTTGGGAGCGGTGGATGTGCTCGGTACGCTTAAAATCAACGGAAAATCCGTGTCCGACACCTATGTGACCGTCAGGGCCTTTACGGAGGCGATGGGAAAGAAAGTGGATGTGGTAGAAGGCAAACAGCTCTCTACCGAAGACTTCACGACCGAATACAGGAAGAAACTGGCGGCTATCACTACCGGAGAACTGACGGAGGGCGGCGAAGGTTATGTCACATCGGGAACCGTCGCGGCGGCTTTGAAAATGAAACTCTCCGCCGACGGGAACCTTTCCGATGTCATGGACAAGGCTGCCGCCCGGAAGAATATCGATGTCTATTCCAAAGCGGAAGCCGGGGAGGTATTTCTGGAAATCTCCGAAGGATTGAAGGAGCTGGTGCGCCTGACGGCGGACGAGATCAGCGGGCTGACGGCAGAGGAAGCCGCCGAACTGAAAGCAAAGCGGCAGGCGGCCGTCAGGGATACCCTCGATGCCGAAAAGAAAGGTACCGGGGAGCTGAAACTGGCCAAGACCTCGAACCTGTCCGACCTTCCGGACAAGGGCAAGGCACGCAAGAACCTCGAAGTCTATTCCACGGCCGAGATAGACCGGATGATGGACGGCAAGCTCGGGACTGACTCCGCTTACGAGGGCATTGTCTTCACACCCGAACTCAGGGACAAACTGCTGGAAATCAAGACCGGTTCGTTCGCCTACATAGATGAAGGCGGCATTTCGCACGCGCAGGTCGAGGGATACGTGATGACCTCGCAGGTTGTCAGGGAACTCAAGAAAAAGGCGGAGCGGCTGATGGGCGGCTACAACGCTTCCGAAAAGGATACCATCGCCACCAACCTGAACCTGTATACCAAGGCCGGGGCGGACGCCCGCTTCGCCGCGCTTGAAAACCTGTTCCAGGATTACATCGACTTTTTGACCGGGCAAGGAAAATCCCCCATGGAAGCCCGGCAGCTCCTGCGGAACAAGTTGGACGTGCTGTCCAAAGACGAAATCGTCAAGGACTACCTGCGCAAGGACGGCAAACTTTCCGACCTGTCCTTGCCGACAGCGGAGGCGAAACGGCAGGCCTGCCGCGCTATCGGAGCCGCCTATGCGGAAGAATACCAGCCCCTGCTGGCGGATACGGGATGGATGCACATGGAGAACAGCGGCTCGGGAACAGATACCCAGGGGCTGTTTATCCGCCAGATCGGGAATATCGTGTCCATACAGGGGTATATCAATACCGCACGCAGGGACGGCAGCAACTGGGGCGGCATCGTTGCCGTCATCCCGAACAAGATACAGCCCCCGAGATACAGCGTGCGCTGCAGCGCCGCTGACTGGAACGATGACCACAAGTACAACCGGGGCTCCTCGTTCACCATCTACGGCGGTTCGCGCAGGATACAGCTTTACGAGCGCGGTATGTACAATGTCAATGTAGAACTCAACTTCACCTATTTTGTATAGTCATGAAACATAAACTCAATGTAAACGGCGATATTGAAAGCCGCCGGAGGATTGCGGAGCGCAGGAACGTTCCCGTCCGTGAAACCGTACAGCAAACCATTCAACCGCAACATCATGAAACAGAAGAAAATCAGGCGGCAGCCGCAGAAGAAACCGTCTCCCCGGCAGCAGAAGCCCCGAAAGCGAGAAGACGGAAGACCGCAGGGGACGCTTAAGCGCTTTCCTTTCGACGAGACACGGATAGGCTTCATGCTCCGGTATGAGATGCCGGTAGTCTATCATCTGCTCCGCAGGTTATGCGCCACGCAGCAGCCCTTCGAGCCGGACTGGCAGGTCATACGGTCGGTGGCGGAGGCATCGAAAGACCCTTCCTGCGGCAAGGCGAAGTTCCGCCGCTACCTGGACGAGTACCGCCGGGACGGGGTCTATTGCCGGCGCGGGAAACGGCTCACGCCGGAGCGCAAAGCCTACTATGAAGGCATATGCCGCCGCAAGAGAGAAGAGTATATCCGCCGGAACCGCAGGAGGCTGCTTGCCGAAGCGCGGAACGCGCCGGGCGGCGACAGACTGCTCGGAGAGATTAAAAGCATTCTTAAAATGAAACGGTAATGCGCTGAAGGACAATGCCGGTGAGAAACATTCATGTACATGTATGGCTGTTCCGGGTAATTTGCCTAATTTTGTATTCCACGGTCGCTGCAAGACCTTTCCATATTGTCAAATGAGTATCCTCTTTCGGGATACGGTCAGCGAGACATCCTCTCCCAATTTTATCAGTTGAACGCGGACGGTGCAACCGAACCCGTCCGTCCTGTTACCAGTTTCTTTGCGATGCGGGTATACCGTGTCGCATTCTTCGGGCATTTTTAAATCCATAAAACAAAGCGTTTATGCAAGAAGAAGAAAAGAACAACGGCATGGAAGGCATGTCTGTCGAGGAAATGTTCCTCGGCGTTCAGGAATCTTATCAGGAGGCACAGTTGCGTGCCCAGGAGGAGAACAGGGCGTTCGCCCGTACGGAGTTCTTCCGCATGGACAAGTTCGGGACTTACCGTCTCCGTATCCTGCCCATCGCTCCCAATCCGGACGGCTCGCCGACACGTCCGGGCTATGAGTATCCCGTCCACCAGCTGCTTCTGGAGCTGGAGAAACCCGCTACGGGGAACAAGCCCCAAAAGATGTATGTCACTGTCACCCGCGCTACCGATGCCGGATATAGCGTTGATCCCATCGAGACTTACCGCCGCATGGCCGTCGAAGCCGCAAAAGAGGACGGGGACGACAAACTGGCGGAAAAGATTGCCGGGGGCTCGTTCGGAGGCGGTCTGAAATACAGTTACGGCCACTGTCTCTATGTATTCGACCTGGGTGAACGAGCCAAAGGCGTGCAGATGATGACCCTTTCCCATGCCCAGTTCAAGGATCTGGATGAGAGGAAGTTCAAGCTGTGGAGCAAGAAACTGGCCAAGAATCCGTCTTACCCGTGCCCGATTTCCTCGGTGTATGACGCCTATCCGGTGGAGATTGAAAAGCGCAAGAACGGAGCCAAGACCGAGTATGTCATTTCCATTGACAACGAATCGGAACCGGTACCGTTGACCAAGGAGGAGCTGACCGCCCTGATGGGTGCGCCGCGTATCCCGGAAATCATCTACCGCTACACCCGTTATCATCTGGGAGCCACCGTCGAGTTCCTCAAACAGTGCGACGGTATCTACGGCATGTCGCTCATGGAGACGGATGAAATGAAGACGGTCATCGACACGCTGGACGGTGAACTGCCCAAGGAGGATATATCCGCGTTCTCGTTCGACCGCCGTACGAAAGATAACAGAGAAAACGGGCGTGAAGGCGGAGGCATCTCGCTGGACGACCTTTTCGAACGTTATGACGAGCTTCAGCGGCAGGAACTCGGTGAGAAGACCGAGGAAGGCCAGGAGCTGCGTGCGATGATCCGCGGCTACATCGAGCAGGAAGGGCTCTCCGTGCGTGTCACACGCTCCACGAGCAACCGGGAACTACTCGACCTGATCGAAAGCGAGATGGAGGGTCCGAAGCCCAGTGACGAACCGGAGGATGTCCCCGGGGAGGAAGAAGAGCAGCCGGAGGAAACGGAAGAGCGTGCCGGGCGTCCCCGCCACCGCAGATAAGCCTTTCACAAGTTCTTGAATTCTAATCCGACGGGAGGCATCCGGGCCTCCCGTCCTAATCACAATCACTTAGTATGAAAGAGAACAAACCCTGCCTTTTGTTATTGAATGACATCCACATCTCGAAAGACAACATCCCTGCATTCCAGGCCAACTGGCAGGAGGCCATGGGAATTTGCAGGGAACGGGATATCCGGGAAGTGGTTGTCGGAGGAGACCTGTTCTTTTCCCGTGCCGCCCAGACACTCGATGTCCTGCTGGCCGTCAGGGATATGCTTGTATCCGCCGCGGACCATGACATTCATGTCACGCTGGCGGAAGGGAACCACGACAAGGTGAACCAGGAATCCCTGCGCGGATATTGTCATGTCTTCGACCGGCATCCGAATGTGACTGTCGTGGATGAGTACCTGACCCTGTGCCGCCCGGAATGGAAGTTCGCGCTCCATGTAATGAGCTATTTTCCGGAAGACGGCTCTTTTGCCGAAAGGCTCGGACGATTGGCTGCGGAAGCGCTTTCCGGAGAACCGGAGCACTTCCTCTACATCCATGAGGGTATCAACGGGGCATTGGCACAGCCTTCGGAAAAGGAACTGCCTGCCAGGATATTCTCTCCTTTCGACAAGGTCTTTGTCGGCCATTACCACAACCGTACCGTCATTCCGGGGACGGGAATCGAATATATCGGTTCCTCGCGCCAGCATAACTTCGGGGAGGACGAGGAGAAAGGATACACGGTGCTGTATACGGACGGCACGTACGAGTTTGTCAAGAACCGCGTGAACATGCGGTACCGTGTCATGGATATGCCGGCGGAACGTGCCGGGTTGCACCTGATGGACGAGCTGCGTGAAATGGAGGCCGATGGTCGCTACAAGGTCAAGGTGCGTGTCCATGCACCTGCCGCCGCGATGAAATCGGTGGACAAAGCCGCCTTGCTGGAAGCCGGAGCGGCGAAGGTAGAACTGGTTGCCGATGACGAGCAGCTGCCGGAGGCGGTATCCTCTTCGCTCTTCGAGAAATTCGACAGCCGCCGCATCCGGGAAACCTACGAGGACTTCTGCCGGGAGAAACAGATCGAGGATGTGTCGATGGGATTGGAGTATTTATCTAGAATAGAAAACAGATCATGTGGAAATTAAAGACGATAGAAGCCGAAAATCTCTGCGCCTTCCGTTCGCTGTCCTACATGCTGCGGCAAGGCGTGACGACATTGATTTTCGGCGATAACCGGGACAATGAGTCCCAGCAGTCGAACGGGGCCGGCAAGTCTGCCCTGTTGGAATGCATTGCCGTGGGTATCACGGGCAGCCCGCTTAGAAAGATACGCTCGGAGGAGATTATCAACGATGCAGCGGAAGAATGCCGTATCGCTTTGCGTTTCATCAACGATTCCGCCGCCGAGGAACTGCTCGTCAACCGCCGTATCCCGCGCAAGGGGGCTTCCTCTGTCAGCTGTACGCTTTACCGTGGCGGCAAGCAGGTGGTAACCGATGAAGCGGTACAGCCTTCGGTGGATGCCTATAACCGGTATATTCTTGACAAACTGGGTATCACACGCGACGAGCTGCTCAACAATTTCATCCTTTCCAAATACCGGTATGAGGATTTCCTCTCGTCATCGGACAAGGAGAAGAAAGAGGTCATCAACCGCTTTTCCAACGGTATCCTGGTGGATGAAGCCATCGCCAAAGTGGAGGAAGACATCGTGCCGCTCTCTGAAAAGAAACGGCAGGTGGAACTGGAACTGGCCGGGTTGGACGGGCGTATCGGGATGTTACAGGAGCAGATACGCAAGGAGGAGGAAGCCGGAGCCGAGCGGGGGCGTACCCGTGTGGAACGTATCATGGGACTGGAAACGGCCATAGCGGCCAAGAGGGAGCAGATCCGTACCGGGCACGAGAACGTGGACAGGCTTGAGGAACAGCTTGCCGGAGTGCAGCGGGCGGACGAGGCTTTGCAGGAACTGGAAGCCGGAGATACCGCATTGGAAGCATGTCTGGAAAAGATAGCGGAAATGATGTCCCTCTTTCCCGATGCCCGGCAGACGGACTGGGACAAGGTCATTGCCGAAAAGAAAGGACGGTTACAGACCGCCACAGAGCGGCTGAAGGATTGCGATGCCGTCTTGAAGCAGGCGGAACAGGAACTGAAAAACAGGACTGACGGCTGGGAACAGTTCAAGAAGGAGTATGCCGCATTCTGTGAGGCATACAGGGATCAGTCCGATACGACTGCGGAGAGACTGCGGGAAATCGACATCCGTCTGCGCGACCTGTCCGGCAGCATCGAGGAACTGCGTCATAAACGGCGTATCGTTTCTGCCGGTATTGACGGCCTCTCGAACAAACTGGCCGGCTCCATCACCTGTCCTTTCTGCGGGCATGAGTTTCTGGTGGCAGAACCACAGTTCGACATCGAGGCCGGCATGAAGGAACTGAAGCTCCGTCAACGGCAGCTCACGGAAATCAACGGCCGTATCGATGAGAAGCAGGAGGAGACGGATGCCGTGGAGTTGCAGCAGAACCGGCTGAACCATGAGCGCCGGATATTGGAAGGCAGACGCACCGGATGGGAGGAGCAGCTGGCCGGGCACGAACGGGCCATCAGGAATGCCACCCGCCACGTGGAAGAGGTGGAAAGCGGGCATAAACGCATCGCTTCCGAAATTACCGCCCTGCAAAGTGAAATCGAAGGTGTCCGCCGCAAGGTATTCGACGGGGTGTTCGGATTCATAGACGAGCGCAATGCCGCACTGAACCGCGGCATACGGGTAGGCAAGGAAGATATACAGGCTGCGGCCTGCGCCATCGACACTTTGCAGGCCACGATCCGGGAGCTGGATGAGGCGGCTTCACCCGACCTCATACAATCGCTCAAGGACACTCTCCGTGAAACGCGCGGGAAGTCCAACGAGGCGGCAGGGCGCAAGACGGCCGTCGATGCCCGGGTCCGTGCCCTGGAGATACAGCGGGAACGGTTCGTGCAGTTCAAGACCTATCTGGCCAACACGAAAATCGAGGCGCTCAGCCGTATCACCAACGAGTTCCTGCAAGACATCGGCAGCGACATCCGTATCCGCTTCGACGGGTATACCGTCCTCAAGAGTGGTAAGGTAAGGGAGAAAATCTCCATCTCACTGCTGCGCGACGGCATGGACTGCGGCTCGTTCGGCAAGTTTTCGGCAGGCGAAGCCGCCCGTGTGAATTTGGCGACCATCCTTGCCATGCAGAAACTCGTGAACAGCAACTGCGACGGGGACAAGGGACTGGATCTGCTCGTGCTGGACGAGATACTCGAGGCGGTCGATGAAGCGGGGCTGGCCTCCATGTTCGAGGCGCTGAACTCGCTCGGCGGTACCGTGCTGGTAGTCTCGCACGGGAATGTGGCTGAAGGCTATCCGCATAAACTGGTAATCGTGAAAGAGAATGGCGAATCGAGACTCGGAGAATAGCGTACTGACCCGGGAGCAGGTACTGGCGCTGGACATCGCCACGCATACCGGATACTTCTCCCTGCATGAGGCCGGGACATGGAACTTCACCGAAAGCAAACGGCGCAACGGCAACAAGATGCACGGCGCTTTCAGGACTACGCTGCTCTCGCTGCTCCGTCGTTACGGCATCCGCCGCGTCGTGGCCGAGGATGTGAGCGTGAACCGCCATTTCTACGACATGCGGCGGCTCTCGGAACTCAGGGGTATCCTGCTCGAAGTGTGCGATGAACTGGATATCCCGGAACCGGAGTTCGTCAACCCGGCTGTCCTCAAGAAATGGGCGACGGGAGACGGACACGCCACCAAGACGCAGATGGTCGCGGCCTGCAAGGACAGATACGGTATTGTCCCGGTGGATGACAATGCGGCGGATGCCTGCCACCTCTTCTACTATTACATCCGCAGGCACAGGCTGTGACAAGCCGACAACGGTTTGGATTTTTTCCGGGCGGCGGTAATGCTGCCGCCCGTTTTTTCAATTGACGCTCACGGTAGCTGACAGATTAGGACATGAGATTCATTATCAACCTTTTCAGTCAGTGGAAACGTGGAAAAGAAAGATGTGTTTATTGCGGTTCTCCAGCCTGAAGACGAATCCGCGAGACAGAGGGCGGAACTTCTCAGAAAATATGTGATGCCGCACAAGAATCTGATATACAGCATTTGTATCAAATATACCTATAACCAGGAGGACATCGAGGACAACTACCTCGAGGCGTTGGCCAACTTCTTCAAGTATATGGACAGTTATGACCCGGCCCGTCCGGTAAAGACCTGGATCTATGCCGTGACCAAACGGCTTGTGGCGGACCTGAACAACCGCAACAGGAACCGCATGCCCCCGGACGACAATATCGACATTTCGGAAATATCCTCTTCGCTGTCGGATGAGGACGAACCGTCGGGAAACAGCATGGGGATGGACAACTACCGCGAGTTCTATAACGATGACATCCTCTGGGCACTGGACCGGCTCAAACCGATTTACCGGGAAGCCCTGCTCTTGCAGCAGGCTGGTTACAAACTCGGGGAAATCATGGAAATCACCTATAACAACGGTACTTTGCAGACCAGGAACGTAGAAACGGTAAAAAGCCGCATCTTCCTAGCCAAGACGCAGCTGCGCAAACTATTGACACGCGATGGAGAGAAAAGAATGGATTGACGGATGCCGGAGGCTCTTTACACGGCTGGTCCGCACCACGGTGTGGGCGGATTTTGTGTTCCCTACCGGCGGCAAGTCGGACAGGCAACTCGGGATGTGTTTCGACGGCTTGTGCCGGGAGGTCGTCTCCGTCAGTGCGGAACGCCTGTCCGACTTCTGTATCTGCCAGACATATGCCATTTCCGGATATGATACCGCGTATCGCCTGTCTCTTATACACATCTCCGAGCCCACGAGACCGTACTAGATCTCGTATG
>ENA-UADO01000301-UADO01000301.1-human-gut-metagenome-genome-assembly--contig:-NODE-301-length-18279-cov-3.935964_pt1 | contig 18279 bp, 15 predicted proteins | sample MGYA00244266_ERZ654262 | MGnify/ENA primary metagenome ERZ654262 (study PRJEB26926, sample SAMN06165164) | human gut metagenome | biome: ENVO:00009003; feature: ENVO:2100002; material: ENVO:00002003... | reverse complement strand
GCCATCGCCGAAGCGGGGGTTCCCGTATTTGCGTGGAAGGGCGAAACGCTGCCCGAGTACTGGTGGTGTACGGCGATGGCCATGTCGTTCCCCGGCGGGAAGGGCCCTCAGTTGATCGTCGATGACGGCGGCGATGCCACGTTGTTGATCCACAAAGGGTATAAGGCCGAAAACGACGCTTCGACGCTGGATTACGAACCGTCGTCTTACGAGGAGGAGGTCATTCTCGATACGCTGAAGAAGATTCTGGCCGAAGATAACGGCAAATGGCACCGAACGGTAGCCGAGTGGCGGGGTGTGAGCGAAGAAACGACGACCGGCGTGCATCGCCTTTATCAGATGCAGGAGGCGGGCGAACTGCTCGTTCCTGCGATCAACGTGAACGACTCCTGCACCAAGTCGAAATTCGACAACCTGTACGGTTGCCGCGAGTCGCTGGCGGACGGTATCAAGCGGGCGACCGACGTGATGATTGCCGGCAAGGTGGTGGTCGTTTGCGGTTACGGCGATGTCGGCAAGGGCTGTGCCCGTTCGATGCGTTCGTACGGAGCCCGGGTCATCGTTACGGAGATCGACCCGATCTGCGCTTTGCAGGCCGCGATGGAGGGTTTCGAGGTGAAGACCGTCGAGAGTGCTCTGGCCGAGGGTAATATTTATGTGACTTGCACGGGAAACTGCGACATCATCACGCTCGAGCACATGCAGCGGATGCGGGACCAGGCGATCGTCTGCAACATCGGCCATTTCGACAACGAAATCCAGATGGCCCGTCTTGAGGCTTCGGATGCCGTGCGTACCAACATCAAACCGCAGGTGGATAAGTTCACCTTCCCCGACGGCCATTCGATCTTTATCCTGGCCGAAGGCCGCCTGGTGAACTTGGGTTGCGCTACGGGACATCCTTCGTTCGTGATGAGCAATTCGTTCACCAACCAGTGTCTGGCGCAGATCGAGTTGTGGCAGAAGAAACTGGAGGTGGGCGTGTATCGTCTGCCCAAACATCTGGACGAGGAGGTTGCCCGGCTGCATCTGGATAACCTCGGTGTGGAGCTTACGCAGCTTACGAAAAAACAGGCCGACTATATCGGCGTACCGGTCGAGGGTCCTTACAAGGCCGAGCATTATCGGTATTAAAATAGATCGGGTTCCGTTCGGTTCCCGAAAATAAACCTGGTGTCAGTTTGTCTGACGCCGGGTTTATTGTTTTCGGGCTGCGGGCGATTGGTCGAGTAAGGTGCATCCGAAACAGGACGTACCGCTTGCTTTGCCTCCGGGGAAAGGAGGATAAAAAACGTCTTCGGATTTTTCCGAAGACGTTTTGAATGATCGGGTCGGTGGAATTAATAGCCGAACATCTCCTTTTGGCTCACGATCTGTACCGGGCCCAGCTTGCGCAGGTAATCCTGGTCGAGGTCTTTCAGGTCGCCGAGGATGCAATAGGTGTATTTGCGGTCCTTGATCCACTGTTCCTGGGCGGCTTTGAGGTCGGCGAAGGTCATGTCCTGGACCTTTTCGAAGATGGCTTTGTTGCGGTCTTCCGTTACGCCCAGATCTTTGTTGGCGATGTATTTCCAGAGCACTTCGTCCTTGATCGTACGCGAGGTTCGCAAATTGGTCAGTACGGCTTCTTTGGCCAGTTTGAAGGCTGCTTCCGATTCGGGCATGTTGTTGATGATCTCATCGAATGCGTCGATGGCCTGGGCCATTTTGTCGTTTTGCGTGGCGATGATCGCTGCGAAAAGATAATTGTCGTCCAGGTAGCTCGGATTGATCCACTCCGTGAAGGCCATGTAAGCCAGGCTGCGGGATTCGCGCATCTCCTGGAAGACGATGGCTCCCATGCTGCCGCTGTTGTATTCGTTGTACAGTTTCAGAGCGGGATCGACCGCTACGTCGAATTTTTTGCCCAGGTTCGAGTACTGGAGGAAGTAGAGCTGCGGCGCGTTGTAGTTGGCCAGGCAGACCTTGTTCTGTTCCGTAGGCTGGAACGCGATATTTCCCCGAGTCAGCGGTTCGAGCACTTCCGGCGTTTGGTGGTGTGCTTTCAGGTCGGCGAGCAGCCCGGCTTTGTCCTTAGGACCGTAATAGAGGATGGTGTGCTGCTTTTTCAGCAGGTCGCGGACCTTGCCGATCAGTACGTCCGACGTGAGCGCTTCGAGCTGCTCGTTGTTGAGGGTCGTGCGCTGGATAGCTTCTCCGCCGAAGAAGGCGAAACGCTGCAAGGCTGCGAAATTCGCTTCCTGGTTCAGTTTGTTGTCTGCACGTTTTTTCAGCAGGTCGGCCTTGTAGTTGGCGAGAATCTCTTCGTCGCCCTGTGCATTGGCTACCAGGTCTTCGAAGATATCCATGACCTGTCCCATGTTTTCGCTCAATCCCTTGAAGGTTATCGCACAGCGGTTCTGACTGGCCGACAGGTCGTAGTAGCAGGCGATGTCGTAGAGTTCGGATGCGATCTCCGCAGCTGTCTTGGCCTGGGTGCCGAGGTAGTCGATATAAGCGAAGGCATTGTTGAGCGCCGGATCGTTCAGCACGCCGGTATCGAAGAGGTAGGTCAGCGAGAAAAGGTCGTTGATGTCATTTTTCTTATAGAGGACTTCGAGGCTGGAATCGGTTTTGAAAATCTCCATATCGCGGTTGAAATCCACGAATACGGGTTCGATCGGAGTTACCGTCGAATTTTGAATTTCGGTCAGGAATGCACTCTGGGTGTCGCGGTTCATCTGGATCGGGGTGAGGGCCGGTTTGGCGATCTTCTGCACGCTGGGGTCCTCTCCCTGGCGTTTGTAGATAATGCCGTAATTCTCGGTGCCGAGTTTTTCATTGGCCCAGGCCACCAGTTGTTCCTTGGTGATGGAGCCGATGCGGTCGAGCTTGGTCACTTCGTCGCTCCAGGGAATGTCGTTGTAGAAGGACGAAAGGTACATTTCGACACGTCCCACGTTCGTCTCTTCCTCGCGCATGGTCGATACTTTCAGGTTGTTTACGACCGCCTTGTTCAGCTCTTCGCTGAATTCGCCGTTGCGGAGTTTCGCTACCTCTGCGAGCAACAGATCCCGGACCTCGTCGAGGGTCTGACCCGCTTTCGGAAGACCTTGCAGCACGAGGGCTCCGTAGTCGGCCCGCTGATCCGGGTACGAGAAGGCGTCGAGTACTTTCTGTTGCTGCATCAGGTCGAGGTCGATCATGCCGGCCTGTCCGTTGTAGAGGATCCGGCTGGCCAACAGCAGGTATTCCGCATCGTCCGATGCGGCGTTGTCCGTGCGCCATGCCAGCGTTACGTTCGCGGCGTCGGGACCGTAAACCTCCTTGACGATGGGTTTGGTGATCGGGGCTTCGGGTTCGAAGGCGAGCTGCGGGATATTCTCGTTCGGCTGCATATCGCCGAAATATTTGTCGATCGTGGCGATCATCTGGTCGGGATCGAAGTCGCCCGAAAGCAGGATGGCCATGTTATTGGGCACGTAATACTGCGTGTGATAGTTCTTTACGTTGGTAATCGACGGGTTTTTCAGGTGTTCCTGCGTGCCGAGTACGGATTGTTTGCCGTAGGGGTGGTTCGGATAGAGCACTTCGCCGATCGTGGTGTAAACCTTACGGTTGTCGTCCGTCAGGGACATGTTTTTCTCCTCGTAGATCGTTTCGAGCTCGGTGTGGAATCCGCGGATCACGACGTTCTTGAAGCGGTCGGCCTGGATCCTGGCCCAGTTCTCGATCTGGTTCGAAGGAATGTTTTCGATATAGACCGTCCGGTCCATCGAGGTGTTGGCGTTGGTTTCCAGAGCACCGATCGCCGACATCAGTTTGTCGTACTCGTTGGGGATGGCGTATTTCGAAGCTTCGTAGCTGATGCTGTCGATCTGACGGTAGATTGCCGCACGCTCCGCATCGTCGGTCGTCTTGCGGTAAACCTCGAAGAGCTGTTCGATCTGGTCGAGCAGGGGCTTCTCGGCTTCGTAGTTGCTCGTGCCGAACTGTTGGGTGCCCTTGAACATCAGATGTTCGAAATAGTGGGCCAGACCGGTCGTTTCGCTCGGGTCGTTCTTGCCGCCGACTTTCACGGCGATGTAGGTTTCGATGCGCGGTTCTGCCTTATTGACGCTCATATAGACTTTCAGTCCGTTATCCAGCGTGTAGATACGGGTCTTGAGCGGGTCGTTCTTGACCGTTTCGTACGTGTACCCGGATGAATCGGTACAGGCCGTGGTAAGCAGCGCGAAGGCCGTTGCCGCGATTAATAACAGAAATTTTTTCATACGGTTTATATTTTAGAATGTTGTTACGATCCAGTTTTTTACGACAGGGTAGGTGTCCGACCAGACGAGGCAGATCATCCAGATGGCGGCTACGAGTTTCAGTCCCGTACCTGCGATGAAGGCGAGGAAGGAGCCGAAGCCCGAACGGAACGCCTTGGCCGAGTCGCTGCGGTCGTGGATCAACTCGCCGATGACCGCGCCGAAGAAAGGGCCGAGGATGACGCCGACCAATCCGCCGGCGAAAATCCGGCGAAAAATCCGGCGATCATGCCGACGGTCGCCCCGATCGACCCTGCCCGCGTACCGCCCACCAGACGTGCGAAATAGCCGGGCAGGAAGTAGTCGATGACCGAAACGGCCACTGTCACGGCCAGCCAGATCCAAAGTGTCGCGGACGATATTTCGGAATAGCTGCAAAAGGAGGCGCAGAGTAATCCCGCGTAGCTCAACGCTACGCCCGGGATGATCGGAACGATACATCCGACGATGCCTGTGATCGAAAACAGGAATGCTGCGATCGAAAGCGCTATGTCCATAAAAATGCGGCCGGCAAAATAGGTTGCGTCGTTTTTTCGGTTCTCCGTCAGGCTGTGCCGAACTTGTTTGGCGTATGTCCTCGCTTTTCGGGAACTTTTATGCAAATATATGGGTTATCGACTGCGTCACCAAATATTTAGGGGCATTTTTGACGGTTCGTACCGCGTATGAAAAAATCCTGCCGTTGCGGGGCAGGATTTTCGATCGTTTGCCGGAGTTTTCTACCGGATCAGCTTGTTGGTTTTCGTATCCGGGAATATCACCCAGGGCTTGAAGGCTTTGGCTTCTTCGAAATCCAGCAGGGCGTAGGAGGCGATGATTACGACGTCGCCCACCTGCACCTTGCGTGCGGCAGGGCCGTTCAGACAGATCGCACCGCTGCCCCGTTCTCCTTTGATAATATAGGTTTCGAGGCGTTCGCCGTTATCGACGTCCAGTACCTGTACTTTTTCGCCTTCGATCATGTTGGCCGCATCCATCAACTCTTTGTCGATGGTGATGCTGCCCACGTAGTTCAGGTCGGCCTGTGTGACCGAAACGCGGTGTATTTTGGATTTGAGAACTTCGATCTGGAATTTCATCGCAATTTGATGTTATCGATTAAACGAATATCTCCGGCCTGTACGGCGATGCAGCCCTGTATAACCGGACTCTCTTCCCAGGTGCGGACCTGTTGCATGGTCGCCGCATCTACGACCTGAAAGTAGATTACTTTCAGCAGCGGATTGCTCTCTACCTGTGCCGTAACCCAGGCTGCGAGCTGGTCGGGTGTCGTCTGATGGGATTTTTCGACCGCAGCCTTCAATACCTTATATATATAAGGGGCCGCCGTCCGGTGATCCGTATCGAGCAGAGTGTTGCGCGACGAAAGCGCCAGCCCGTCCTCTCCGCGCACGATCGGGCAGGGGATGATCTCGACCGGAATGCGCAGTTGGCGTACCATTTCGCGGATTACCGCGATCTGCTGGAAGTCCTTCTCGCCGAAATAGGCTTTGGCAGGTTTCACCAGATCGAAAAGCCGACTCACGACCTGTGCCACGCCGTTGAAGTGGCCGGGTCGGGTCGCACCCTCCATCACTTTGTCGATCATGCCGAAGTCGAACGTGCGGGTGTCGGGTTCGGGATATACCTCCTCGACCGAAGGCATGAAAACATAGTCCGCACCGACCTCTTCGAGCAGGCGCAGGTCGGCTTCCGGGGTCCGGGGGTAATTTTTCAGGTCGGTTTTGTCGTTGAATTGTGTCGGATTGACGAATACGCTCACCACGACGGTCGCACACTCCCGGCGTGCGCGTTCAACCAGCGAACGGTGTCCTGCGTGGAGCGCACCCATGGTCGGGACGAATCCGATGCCGGACCGGTCCCGGCTGCCGAGTGCCCGGCGCAGTTCCTCGCTGTTTGTGATTGTTTCCATTTTCTTGGTTTGAAAAGTTAGTCGTATTGACGGTGGCAAAGGTAGAAATAACAATTAAGAATCGGAAGAGAAAAATTCAAAAAATGGGAAGGGCGCTCCATCTCTCCGAATCCATGCGGTCGAAAGGCTATTCCGGGTTTGGCAGGTTTCTTGCGGATACCAGGTAGAAACTTAAATTCGTATTATTATGGCAGATAAAATTTATGATGTCGGTCGATTCCGACACTCCATCGACAATTGGCAGCTCTCCATGTTGCTCGGTATTATTTTCTTCATCGTGGGCATCGTCGTCTTTTTCGAGCCGGGCGGCACTTATCTCGCGCTTTCCGTGCTGTTCGGGATCGTCGTGATTCTCTCGGGCGCTTTCGAACTGTATCTGGGTACGAAGGCTCCCACCGGGTCGGGCAAGGGATGGTACATCGCAGGCGGTGTAGTCGAAATCCTGCTGGGTATCCTGCTGCTGTGCACCCCGTCGATGCTCTTCACGATCCTGCCGTTCGTGCTCGGCTTTTGGCTCCTCTTCCGGGGATTCATGGCCGTCGGCGTCGCCAGCGAGATGATGGGTGTGGGTATCAAGGGCGCCGGCTGGACGATGACGCTGGGTATTCTCGTGATTATTTCCGCGTTTCTCGTTCTGTTCAATCCGATTATCGGTGTCGGTGTAGTCGTGTTCTGGGTGGGATTGTCCCTGCTGCTGGCCGGTGTCGATTTGATTGCACACGCTGTCACTCTGCGGCGGTTGCGCAAGGAGCTGTAACGGTCGATAATGTTCCGATGGGGGTATTACGCAGGAGGAAGCCGATCGGGTTACGGATTTGGAGCTTAATGCCGACAATGCGGCGGAAGTGAAGTCTTTGGCTGGTATCGAATATTTCCGGAATTTGAAGACGCTGAAGGTGTCTGGGTTGGAGTCTTTGGATGATACGAATTTGGCTGTTGGTAATATCAATCTGACTTCGGTTGATATTTCGTTGGTGAAAGGTTTGACGGCAATCGATTGCAACGGTCTTCAGAGCCTGACGACTTTCTCGTTGGTGGTGACAGGTGCGGCCGGTACGGAGGTTGGGCCGAAGCGTGTTGAACTGGATAAATGTCCGAAGATCGAATCCGTGACGGTAAAGGATTGTCGGGCGATTGTTGCTGTGACCGTAACTGGTTGTACGGAATTGACTTCTCTGAATCTTTCCGGCTCTTATTTGGAGAAGTGGGAGAGTGAACCTAATAGTGGTAAATGGATCTATCCTTCGATCAATATCTATACCAATACAAAGTTGACAGATCCTGCTAATTTCATTCCTGCGGCTAATCTGGTCGATATTTGGGCTACTTCGGCGCAGATCGAAGCATTCCGGAAGTATTTCGAGACAAATTACAAGTGGACCGGTACTTGGCATAGTAATGATGAAACGCCGTCCGCATCGGTCGTTAGATAATTGAAGCCGTGTCGGGCATCGATGTCCGGATATGCGGAACGCTAATTGGAGTCCCGGTCGGTATTTTCCGACCGGGACTTTTTTGTTCGGTTGTGGACGATGTGTGGTGTGAAACGTATTTTGTCTGAAAAACGAAATAACCCGAAAGGGTTGTGTGTCGGATTGAACCAGTTGCGGTCGGTTTTATCGGAGCTGGTCGGACTGTTGGGGGACCGATGTTCCGTGTTTGCCGGGGGTGAATATTTGTTTATCCTTGTCACAGATAGGAAGCGGTTGGGCGATTTTTGTGTATAAGCCTGTACGATTGTTCTCATTTTTCTCTGTCTTCGATTTGGATCGGATAATTGGATATTTCATTGCGGCAAAATGCAAATAAATTTGCTTTTGTACCCGGCTTATTCGTATCTTTGCAAAGATGCGCGAATCGAGGCCGTGTGTTTCGTTCGTGCTGTTTTGTAAAATCCCGTTAAACCGACGACCTGGTGCCTATGAAGACCCGATTGAGTGCAATTTGTTTGACTTTAACCGCAACGACGATGATTTCCTGCCATGAAAAGAAGACGGAGGATGCTCCCTGGATCCTGGACCGCTTCGACGATATTAAAATTCTCCGCTACGAGGTGCCGGGCTTTGCCGAGCTGCCTCTTCGGGAGAAAGAGTTGATCTACTACCTGGCCGAAGCCGCCAAATGCGGCCGCGACATCATGTTCGACCAGAATTTCAAATACAACCTTCCCGTGCGCCGCACGTTGGAGGTGATTTATGAGAATTACGACGGTGACCGGACGACGCCCGAATGGAAAGCGCTGGAGAAGTACCTCAAAAAAGTGTGGTTCGCCAACGGAATTCATCACCACTATTCCAACGACAAGTTCGTACCCGAATTTCCGAAGGAGTATTTCCTCGCGGTTGCCGAGTCGATCCCCGTCGAGAAGTTCGGCGATGAGCTCAATGCGCTGCGGGCTGTGGTCTGCGAGGCGATTTTCAATCCCGAACTCTATAAGACCCAACTCAATCAGGCCGAAGGTCAGGATTTGGTGACGACTTCCGCCAACAACTATTACGAAGGCGTGACGCAGGCCGAAGTGGAAGAGTTCTACCGTAGCATGGCCGATCCTGCCGATCCCGAACCGGTCTCCTACGGATTGAATTCGAAGCTCGTGAAGGATGAGGACGGAACGATCCGCGAGCGGGTGTGGAAAGTAGGCGGTATGTATTCGCCGGCGATCGAGAAGATCGTTTACTGGCTGGAGAAGGCGCAAGGCGTTGCCCAGGAGCCGCAGAAGGCGACCATCGCAGCCCTCATCGACTATTACAAAACCGGCGACCTGCACGATTTCGACCGTTATAACATCCTGTGGGTGCGGGATACCGTATCCAACGTCGATTTCGTGAACGGGTTTATCGAAGATTACGGCGACCCGCTGGGACGCAAGGCGTCGTGGGAGTCGCTGGTCAATTTCATGGACAAGGAGGCCTGTCATCGTACGGAGGTTATCTCCGAGAATGCGCAGTGGTTCGAGGATCATTCGCCTGTAGATTCCGCCTACCGGAAAAAGGTGGTCAAAGGGGTTTCGGCCAAAGTGATTACGGCAGCGATGCTGGGCGGCGACTGTTATCCTGCGACACCGATCGGTATCAATCTGCCCAATGCGGATTGGATCCGCAAGGAGCACGGTTCGAAGTCGGTGACCATCGACAACATTACCTACGCTTATGCCCAGGCGGCGCATGGCGACGGATTCCTCGAGGAGTTCATGCTGCGTCCCGAAGACCGCGAACGTATCGACAAGTACGGCAAGTTGGCCGACGATCTGCATACCGACCTGCATGAATGTTTGGGACACGGTTCCGGGCAGTTGGCTCCGGGTGTGAAGGGCGGTGAGTTGAAGAACTATACCTCGACGCTCGAGGAGGCCCGTGCCGATCTTTTCGGGCTCTACTACCTGGGCGATCCGAAAATGGTCGAATTGGGGTTGATTCCGTCGCTGGATGTGGCATATGCGGAATATGCCCGGTATATCATGAATGGTATGATGACGCAGCTCGCACGTATCGAGCCGGGCAAGAATGTCGAGGAGGCGCACATGCGCAACCGCAAGCTGATCGCCGAATGGTGCTACGAGCAGGGGAAGGCCGACAACGTGATCGAGTGGATCGAGCAGGATGGTAAAACGTATGTCGTGGTGAATGATTATACGAAGCTGCGCGAGCTGTTGGGCCGTATGCTCCGCGAGGTGCAGCGTATCAAGTCCGAAGGCGATTTCGAGGCCGGCAAAACACTGGTCGAGAAATATGCCGTGACGGTCGATCCGAAGCTGCACGCCGAAGTGCTGACCCGTTACAAAGCCCTCGATATCGAGCCTTACAGCGGTTTTGTGAATCCGCAGTACGAGCTGGTGGAGAAGAACGGCAAGGTCGTGGATGTGAAGGTTTCTTATCCGAACGACTACGTGAAGCAGATGCTCGAATACAGCCGGGATTACTCCTTCCTGCCGAATCTGAATTAAGATTGAACGATACATTGAAATCAGGGGAAACTGGTACACAGTTTCCCCTGATTGTTTTTCTGCGGCGAATGGAAAATCGTAAGATGCGTTAATGTAGGCCGGATTGTCGTGTATCGTATTTCGAATTCGGAATTCGTGTGTTTATCATCCCTTAACATGCAGATACTGATATACACAACCTGCGATTATATAGCATCCTTTTGGGGAAGGTAATGAATCGAGATCCCCTTCGGGAAGAGAATTTGGGAGAGGGGGGGGAGAAGTGTAGAGGCCGGTGTCTTTTGTTTTGACGTCGGAAGGTGGAAACTATCGTGTTTCCGTCGTTTCCTGGGACTGTAGCTCCTGTGCTCGTCGTTCTCGGGCGTGCGAGATGAGTTCCCGTAGGTCGTTTACGAGTTCTTCTCCCTGGGTACAGGAGACATAGATCCGATTTTCATATATATCGGTGATTTCGACGAAATTCCGCCATTCGGAAGCGTAGATTTTGACCCTTTCGAGATTTTTCAGGTCGAAATAGTGTCCGTAGAACCCGAAAAATCCGTAACCGCCGAAATAGGGCACGTAGCCTCGGAGTTCCTGCTTCTCGACTTGCCGTACGGAGGCGATCTCTTCGGGATGAAGCTCCGTGATGTCGAGCAGACAGAGGATATGCAGTCCTTCGTCGTCCACGAGGATGCGACGCGGAATGGAGAGTGACATCAGGGCGACGAGCGCCACGATGAACGAAAAGAACCAGGCCGAAAGATAGCCTCCTTCATATAGAAAGTAGAGCCCGATCCCCAGTGCGAGGAAGATCGTGAGGTAGATCGTCGTGAGCGAAAGCGTGTGGCGGCTGAAGCTGTATTTATAGATTTTCTTCACGGGATGCTCTGGATAAAAGAATTGCTTCAGCGATCGGAAGATCGTCCGCTGTCGTGATTTTCAGGTTGCCGCGCTCTCCGTGGCAGAGCGTGACCGCATGTCCCGCCCGTTCGACGACCGAGGCGTCGTCGGTGAAGTCGGGGGAGTAGTCGAGTTCATAGGCACGACGGAGCAATTCCGCGTCGAAGACCTGGGGCGTTTGTACGATTCGCAGCGTATTGCGGTCGATCGGGTGCGATCCGTCGGGTGTGAGCTGCCGCAGGGAATCGACGGCTTCGACGACCGGAATGGCCGTCCCGTGGGCCGCCGCACACTCCACGGCTTTCAAAATCAAGTCGGACGATACCAGCGGACGTACGCCGTCGTGGACCGCGATCAGTGCGACGGTTCGGGGCAGAGCGGACAGGCCGTTGCGTACCGAGTGGAACCGTTGCGGCCCGCCCGCCGTGCAGGTGTGCTTGGCTATGTCGAAACGGGCTGCCAGATTCTTCCAGAAATCGATCTGTCCTTCGGGAAGGACGACGACGATCTGCGTGCTGTGCAGCGTTCTTGCAAAGGCGTTTATCGCATGGCCCAATACCGGCAGCGATCCCAGCATGCGGAATTGTTTGGGAAGCGGACCTCCCAGGCGGCTGCCGCTCCCGCCGGCGACGATGATTACTCCTGTTCCTTGCTGTTCCATATCAGTTTCTTTCCGAATCCGAGGGTATTGTCCGTGAATTTCATGTAGGAAATCTCTACAACCCACAACGTCAGCTCGGCGAGTGCTGCGAACGGGAAGCGGCGGATATATGTTTTTCGTGCCTCTTCGTCCGCTTCCCGCACCGTTCCGCAAAGCTGGAGCCCCTGAAGTTTGCCCACTGCCTTGCTTTCGAGCGCGATGCCCAGCGCTACCTGCCGGTTCGCCTGCATCTCCTCCGCATGGCGCGTCGTCTTATCGGCCGCGAATACGAGCAGATTGCGCTCTGGGTCGTAGGCGTAAAACGCGTGCGAGCAATAGGGCTGTTCTCCGGCGACGGTCGCCAGTGTCAGGACGTGGTGTCGGCCGATAAAGCGGACAATGCGCGGGTCGATCATAATTTACTGCTGAAAACCAGGCTGTCTGCCGTTTTCGACGGGGTGAGTACGATCGAGTCGAGTTGTTTGATCTTGTCTTCTTCCTTTACCTCGCCGTCCAGTTCGGCCATAATTCGGTCGCGGACATATTCGTAAGCGGCACGGTTGGCTTTGTGAATCGGTTCGCCCGGTTCCTGCGGAATTTTCAGCGGGTCGATCGGTTTGCCGTTGCGCCAGACGCGATAGTCCAGATGCGGACCCGTCGATGCTCCGGTGCTGCCGACATAGCCGATCAACTGCCCCTGCGATACGCGGCTGCCCTGGCGAATCCCTTTGGCATAGCCGCTCAAGTGCAGATAACCGGTCATAAAACCGTTGTTGTGTTTGATCTTGAGGGTATTGCCGCCTCCGCCTCCCCAGCCTTTGAAGATGACCGTGCCATCCGCTACGGCGTGTACCGGAGTACCTTTCGGAGCTGCGAAATCGACGCCCGTATGGGCTCGGTAGGTTTTGTAGATGGGGTGGAGCCGCGAATAGGTGAACCGGGAGCTGATGCGCGTATATTTGAGCGGCGTGATAAGCATCAACTTGCGCAGGCTGTTGCCGTCCTGGTCCCAGTAGGCGATTTTATTGCCCTGGCGGAACGGAATGGCGTAATAGGTCTTGCCGCCGTAGTTGAATTTGGCACCCCATATACGCCCGATGCCGGCCGGTAGGGTGTCGATGTAACGCTCGTCGTAGATGACCGTGAAGTTATCTCCTTTCTGGATGCTGAAGAAACTGATCGTCGATTGATAGATGTCCTCCATTTCGGCGGCGAGAGAGGCTGGCATGCCGGCGCCTACGATCGCCTCCCAGAGCGAGGAATCGATCGTGGCAGTCTTTTTCTGGCGACGTATTTCATACTCTTTTTCGCCTTTGGTGACACTGATCGAGTCGTCGGCCAGTCCGAAAACGACATACTGGGAAATGCTCTGTTCGTACACCAGATAGTCCAGATGGGGCGCGTTGAGCGAATCTTCGTGGATGAAAGCCGTGTAGCTGCGCCCGGCTCGGATGTTGCGGAGCGGGAATACGTCTTTGGACGCTTTGTCGAGCTGATCGATCTGGGCGGCGGAAACACCGTATCGGTTCAGAATCTGACCGAGGGTTTCGCCACGGTCGATGATCTGCTGTTCGAGCCGGTAGTTGTCGGCGGGAATGCCGTATAAAAGGTTGGGTTCTATGATTTCATCGGAATTTTCTTCGGCATCCGTTGCCGTGCGGCCGCATCCTGCAAAAAAGAGCAGGCCTGCTAACAATGCGACAGCTGGTTTCAGTTGTTTGATCATGTTAATAATTAAGGTATAAAACTGCGAACCGGGTCAAATTTTTTGGAGTCCGGTCGGGATGTATCCTGATTTTTAACGGAAGTTTTCTTCCGGTAAAGATAAGAAAAAAAACAAAATTTCCGCTGCTCTGCGGTCGGATTATCCAAGTTTTGGGGTGTTTCTTTTGTAATTCATTGAATTGTTGCTATCTTTGATTGCTATAAACCAGTATTGAGAATGTCGAATTTTTTTTTGATGCCTGTTTCTTTCCTTTATAAGTTGGGGGTCTTGTTGCGCCACCGGCTTTTCGATTGGGGGATTCTGAAACAGGAGAAGTTCGATATTCCGGTCGTCTGCATCGGCAATATCACCGTAGGCGGTACGGGCAAAACCCCGATGGCCGAGATGGTGATCGCCTACATGGCTCAAAGGCATCACGTAGCGTTGATTTCCAGAGGATACGGGCGGCGAACGAAAGGATATATTGAGGTCACTCCCGAATCGCACTACCGCGAAGTGGGGGACGAGCCGTTGCAGATCAAGCGCAAATTTCCCGATACGGTCGTGGTCGTGTGCGAGAAACGGGCAGAGGGGATCCGCCGTCTTCGGCAGGAGCATCCGGAGGTCGATCTCGTCGTGATGGACGACGGCTTCCAGCACCGTTACGTAGAGCCTAAAGTCAATATCGTCATGATCGATGCGACACGGCCCGTGCAGCATGATCGGATGTTGCCTGCGGGCAATCTGCGGGATTTGCCCGAACAGTTGCACCGGGCGCATTATTTCATCGTGACCAAATGCCCTGAGAATATGGCTCCGATAGACCGACGCATCCTGCGCAAGGTTCTGGTTCAGGTCGCCTATCAGCGTGTTTACTTTACCCGTTTCGAAAGTTTCCGGCCTCGGCCGCTCTTCCCTGAGTTCGTGGATGAGGAACTGAATTACGGCCAGCAGGTGATCGCCATGTCGGGTATCGGCAATCCGGGACCTTTCGTGGAGGGATTGAGGAACAATTACAAGGTGATCGAGGACGTTCGTTTCGACGACCACCATGTTTACCGGGTAAAAGATATGAAATTGGTAGCGAATTTGCTGGCAAAACACCCGAAGGCGGCGATCATCATGACCGAAAAGGACGCGGTCAAGATGAGCCATCCCGAAAAGATACCGGCGGAAGTACGCAAGAGAATGTATTTCCTGCCCATCAATATTTCATTCATAGATGATTCGGAAACGGATTTTCTCCAAAAATTAGAGTGCGATGTTAGAGAGAATTAAAGAGACTGCGGCCTTCATTCAGGCACGCATCGAAAACTTCCAACCGGAAGTAGGCATTATTCTCGGTACCGGATTGGGCGATTTCGCCGACCGTATCGATGAGAAATATTCGATCGACTATAAGGAGATTCCCAATTTTCCCGTTTCGACGGTCGAGGGACATAAGGGAAAATTGATTTTCGGTTTGCTCGAAGGGCGCCGCGTAGTGGCCATGCAGGGGCGGTTCCACTATTACGAAGGTTACACCATGCAGCAGGTGACGTTCCCCGTGCGGGTGCTCAAGCTGCTCGGGATCCGCTACCTGTTCGTATCGAACGCCAGCGGCGGCGTGAATCCTTCGTTTCGGGTAGGCGATCTGATGGTCATCACCGACCACATCAACCTGATGCCCAATCCGCTGATCGGCCCCAACATGGCCGAGTTCGGCCCCCGTTTCCCAGATATGCACAACTGTTACGATCAGCACTTGATTATCCGTGCGACCCGTATTGCCGAGGAGAAGGGAATCAAGTTGCAGTACGGCGTTTATGTGGGCGGTACGGGTCCGACGTTCGAAACGCAGGCCGAATACCGTTATTTCAAGGCGATCGGCGGCGATGCCGCCGGTATGTCCACCGTGCCTGAGGTAATCGTGGCCCGGCACATGTCGATTCCCGTTTTCGGGGTATCGGTCATTACGAACTGCGGGTTGAGCGATGAGGTCGGCGACCACGAGGATGTGCAGCGTCAGGGGGCCAAAGCCGGCGTGAAGATGGCCGAGCTCTTTATGGAGATGATAAAAAACTTATAACGAGGCGATATGGTAAATAAAGTGATTTTGATCGGCAACGTAGGTGTGGATCCCGAGGTCCGCACGCTCGAAAGCGGAGCGAAAGTTGCCCGGGTTCGTCTGGCGACGACCGAACGGCTGTTCGACCGCCAGGCCAACGAAACCAAGGAACATACCGAGTGGCATACGATCACTTTGTGGCGCGGTTTGGCCGACGTAGTGGATCGCTACGTCAATAAAGGATCGCAGATTTACATCGAGGGGCGCCTGCGTACCCGCGAGTGGACGGACAAGGATAACAACAAGCGTTATACGACCGAAATTCTGGCCGACGATATGAAGTTGTTGGGACGCCGTGGGGATAACCAGTCGGCGGGAGCTCCGGCAGGCGGGTATGCCCAGCCGCAGGGACAGCCGTCCTATCAGCAGCCGGCGCAGCCTTCGTACCAGCAGCCTGCGGCCCAGACTCCCGTTACGCCTGCTGCGGACGATCCGGACGATCTCCCGTTCTGATTTTCCATACTATTACAATTGAATATCCGCCGGGCCGGTTTTACCTGTCCGGCGGATTTTTTTCGGCCCGATATGAGGGCGGGATTTTACCTTTCGGGAGTCGGGTGCGTGTCCGGCGGTTATCCGACAATATTTGGGGGAAGGGGATTGTTGGAAGCGGGGCAGGTCGGTGAATATTTCCCGAGGCTGAGAATGATGACGACCGGATTTGCCCTCCCCCCGGCCTTATAGGTCTGTATTTCGGGCGCCGACGGTATCGCAGCGCTGCCGGATGGAGATAGGGGGCGATCCGGTTCAGGGCATCCACTCCGCTACACCCGTCAGGGGATGTGCTTCGCGCCAGCGAACGAAATCGGGGTAGCTGCGGATGCCGTCCCGCAGGACGGCCATGTAGTATTCGATGCCTGCGATTTTTTCCGTATCGGGCGTTTCCCACTTGAGCCGCAGGATCGCCTCGCGCGTTTCATCGGTCAGGGCCGCCGAAATGCGTCGGGCCACCTCTTCGAAGTAGCCGTCGTAGCGGGAGCCTTTCTCGATATGGATCATATCCAACTGCCAGAGTTCGCCTTCCTGGTCTTCGTACCAAGCGTGCCATTCGAGGCACCGCTCTTCCGTCGCCAGCAAGTTGCCGTATTCGATTCGTTTGACGGCAGGATTGGCGGCAAGCTTCGCTAAAGCGGTAAAATCATCTTCTGGCCGGAGGACAGCCGAATAGATATGGAAGTCGATGTCCCGGTGCTTCATGAAAAGACCGGTGCTGAGCGAGCCGACCAGGTTTATTTCGGCTCCGGCGGATTCCCAGATGTCGATGATGCCGGTATCTCGGATGATCCGTCGGGCTTTCTCTGTGTTGCGGGCGGCGATGGCAGCGATTTGTTGGGATGTCATTGGGGAAATTTTAGAGGTGGATAGCTGTGGCGGGAGCATGGGGTGTCGGGAGAAATCTTGCTGACGGGCCTTATTTCGTGCGGATCGGCAGCCGCTCCCAGAGCCATTCGGGAATCAGCCTCCAGAAAAATACCAGCACGGCGTAACGGCGGTCGATGACGATGCGCCGTTTCCGTTGTTCCAGCGCCCGGACGATTCGTGCGGCGACTTTTTCGGGGCGCATCAGCATCGGGTATTTCCCTTCGCGCAGCAGGGGTGTGTCCACGAATCCGGGCCGGATGTCGGTGATGCGGATGTCGAGCCGTTGCATCCGTGAGAGTTGTGCCAATGCGTCGAGATAGGTGTTCTGGTAGCGTTTGCTGGCGGAGTAAGCCGCCGCTGCGCCGAGGCCTTTGGTCCCGGCGATCGAACTGATCGCTGCCAGATGTCCTCCGCCCTGCCTGCGGAAATAGTCGAAAGCCGTGTCCATGATGCGCGTGAACCCTACGGTATTGGTTTCCGCCGTTGCGATTTCCCGTGCGGCGTCGAGCTGCGGGTTGTTGTAGCCGATGCCCGCGCAATGCAGCAGCAGGTCGCAGCCGCCCAGATCGGCAATCAACCGCAGCAGCCGCTCTTCCGCTTCCGGGGCCGTGATGTCGATCGAACGTATTTTTACCCGGTCCGGCGCCGCTGCCCGAAGTGCTTCGAGGTTTTCTGTGCGGCGACCTGCGGCCCCGACCTGCCAGCCGGCGGCGATATACAGTTTGGCGATCTCCAGTCCGATGCCGGAAGTGGCCCCGAGGATGACGATTCGATTCATAAGTAGCGAGTGATTTGTACGATCGGCAAAGGTAATACGATTCGAGTGATTGAGTGAGGTCGTTCGATTTTTTTCATGCCGGGGTCAAAAAAAAAGCTCGTTTTTGAAAAATAATAGACCGTTTATGACAAATTATAAAGAAAAAATATTATCTTTACTATTGACATATTATTTTATTGTATCATTTTATTCTTGAAGTTCTATGAAAAGATTTTTATTGCTGATGCTTTGTCTGAGCGGGTTGTTGGCTTGCTCGAAGGACAAGACCGAAGATGTTCCTCCCGTTCCGCCTGGTTCTGAGGAGATACCCGATAAGCTTGAATTGAAGGCCGGAGATACCGATTTCAATTCGCTGGCCTATACCGTTACGGCCGGAAAGGACGGCAATGAATACCTGCACGTGGTTTACGATAAGAGTTTTTACGATGGAGTGGTCGGAGTATTTTACCAGCCGGCCGACTTGTTGCAGAAAGACGGTAAACGGGGTACGGGCACCCAGAGTTATACGGTAAAGAACGGCGACGCTTACCCCGACGGTACCACGATATTCATTCTCGGAAAGGCCGACTATGTGATTCTTGCTGCTGTCTGCGACGAGAAGGGTGTCATTAAGGGCGAGATAACCTCGGTGTCCGTGACTACGAAAGAGGTAGAATAC
>ENA-UADO01000244-UADO01000244.1-human-gut-metagenome-genome-assembly--contig:-NODE-244-length-20843-cov-5.073696_pt1 | contig 20843 bp, 17 predicted proteins | sample MGYA00244266_ERZ654262 | MGnify/ENA primary metagenome ERZ654262 (study PRJEB26926, sample SAMN06165164) | human gut metagenome | biome: ENVO:00009003; feature: ENVO:2100002; material: ENVO:00002003... | reverse complement strand
CATACGAGATCTAGTACGGTCTCGTGGGCTCGGAGATGTGTATAAGAGACAGCGGACAGTGATGGATAAATATTTCACATTCCCGCAAAAAAGTGGGAAAAAACCCTTGCAATTGCCGGGAAAATGTGGTACAGTCCACTTCGACAATTGAATAGGGACAGCCGCGCTTGTCCGCGCCGCTGTCCGACACCATTATTTCTGGCTTGCCGCCAAGGTCGCGGCAAGGAAAAAGGAGAAAGCTATGAAGAAGAAACTATTGGCTCTTTTCCTGGCGCTGGTAATGGTCGGCGCCGTACTCCCGGGATGCGGAGACGGCAGCAAGGACCCCGGCGGACAAGGAAATAACGGCGAGACGGGCGAACCGGTCAAGGGTGGCGAGATCACCGTTGGCATCGCCCAGGACCTGGACGACAGTCTTGACCCCCACCAGACGGTGGCCGCAGGAACCAGAGAGGTCTTGTTCAACATCTTCGAGGGATTGGTGAAGCCCAATTCCGACGGCGAAATGATCCCCGCTGTGGCGGAGAAATACACGCTGTCCGAGGATGGAACCACCTATACCTTCACGCTTCGTGAGGGAGTGAAGTTCCACAACGGCCAGACAGTGACCGCAGAGGATGTTGTATATTCCATCAATCGCTGCGCCGCTGTGCCGGAGGGTCAGGAGAAGCCTCTGGTAGCGGCGTTTTCTGCTGTCAAGAGTGTCGAGGCCCTGGACGAAAAGACCGTCACCGTTACCATCGCACAGCGGGACCTGGAGTTCATCAGCTATATGACGGCGGCCATCATTCCCGCCGGCTATGCCGACCAGGCCACCGCCCCTGTGGGCACCGGCCCGTTCAGGTTCGTGTCCCGCACCCCCCAGGAGAACTTCATCATGGAGCGCTTTGAGGATTACTGGGGCGCCCCCGCGTGGCTGGACAAGGTCACCTATAAGATCTGCGAGAACGCCGACGCCCTGGTGATGAACCTCAACGGCGGGTCCATCGACCTGTGCGCCCACCTGACCTCTGCCCAGGCGGCCCAGCTCAACAGCAATTTCAAGGTGCTGGAGGGCACCATGAACCTGGTGCAGGCCATCTATCTGAACAACCAGGCCAAGCCCTTTGACAACCAGCTGGTGCGCCAGGCCCTGTGCTATGCCATCGACCGGCAGGGCATCATGGATATGGTGGCCGACGGCCACGGCACCGCCGTGGGCAGCAGCATCTATCCCGCGTTTACCAAGTATTTCCTGCCGGAGCTGGTGGATAAGTATCCCCACAGCGTGGAAAAGGCCAAGGAGCTCCTGGCCCAGGCCGGTTATCCCAACGGGTTCGACATGACCATCTCCGTGCCCAATAACTATCAGCCCCACATGGACACCGCCGAGGTGGTGGCCGAGCAGCTGCGGGAGGCGGGCATCAGGGTGACCATTCAGCCTGTGGAGTGGAGCACCTGGCTGGATACCATTTATAATGGCCGCCAGTTCCAGGCCACCGTGGTGGGCGTGGACGCAGCCAACATGACCGCTCGGGCCATGCTGGAGCGCTTCACCTCCGACTATGCCAAGAACTTCATCAACTACAGCAACCCCGCCTATGACGCCCTGTTCCAGCAGGCCATCAACGCCACGGACGAGGCCGCCCAGACGGATCTGTACAAGCAGATGGAGACCATGCTTGCGGACACTGCCGCCAATGTGTATATCCAGGACCTCAGCGACCTGGTGGCTATGCGCCAGGACCTGGGCGGCCTGAAGTTCTATCCCATTTATGTGCTGGACCTGTCCACCGTGTACCTGACCCAGCAGTAACGTTATACTGAATTGAAAGAGGCGATGACCATGAAATATGCGGCCAAGAAGATCGGACTGATGCTGCTGACCATGGTCATCGTCTCTTTTCTGGCTTTTCTGGCGTTTCAGGTGATCCCCGGGGACCCGGCGGTGAAGCTGCTGGGCACCGAGGCCACGCCGGAGCGCATCGCCGCCCTGCGGGCGGAAATGGGACTGGACCGTCCGTTCCTGGAGCGGTACGTTCAGTGGGTGCTGGGGGCCCTGCACGGGGACTTCGGCACGTCGTACAGCTATAAAATGCCGGTATCCGGCATGCTGGCCGGAAAGCTGCCGGTGACGGGGCTTCTGACGGGGATGTCCTTTGTGCTGATCCTGGTCTTTTCCATCCCCCTGGGCATTTTCACCGCCCGCCACGCCGGGGGACGGATGGACAAGGCCCTGACCAGCGTGAACCAGGTGCTCATGGCCATCCCGGCCTTTGTGACGGGCATCCTGCTGACGTATGTGTTTGGTCTGGTGCTGCGGTTGTTCGTTCCGGGAAACTACGTTTCTCCCGGCGACAACTTCGGTGCCAGCCTGTGGTATTTTCTGTTCCCGGCCGTGTCCATCGCCCTGCCCAGGGTGGCCATGACCGTGAAGATGCTGCGCTCATCCATTCTGTCGGAGATGGAAAAGGACTATGTCCGCACGTCTCACAGCCGGGGCAACAGCGACCGGGCTACCCTGTACCGCCATGTGCTGCGCAACGCCATGGGGTCGGTGGTGTCATTTCTGGCCATGACCGTGGCGGATATTGTGGCGGGCTCTGTGGTTATCGAGCAGGTGTTTTCCCTGCCGGGCCTGGGCCGCATGCTGCTGACGTCCATCGCCAACCGGGACTATCCCGTGGTGCAGGCGGTGGTGGTGATCGTGGCGTTCTGGGTGGTGCTGGTGAACCTGCTGGCGGACCTGATCAACCAGCGGCTGGACCCGAGACTGCGGCTGCAATAGAGGGGAGGGACCTACCTTGCTGCTGAACGAAAAAAAGAATCACTATCTGCGGACGGGGCTGATCCTCACCGGATTGATGACGGCCCTGGCCCTGGTGGGCTGCGTGTGGACCCCCTATTCCCCCACGGCCATGTCCGGCAGCGAGAAATTCCTGGCCCCGTGCCTGCGGCACCTGTTCGGCACGGACAACTTCGGCCGGGACATTTTCAGCCGGGTGCTGGCCGGGGCGGGCACCACCTTCTTCATCAGCGCCGCCACCGTGTGCATCGGCGCGGCGGTGGGAACGCTGGTGGGGGCCTTCACCGGATATTTCGGCGGCTGGCTGGACGAGGCGCTGATGCGCATCAACGACGCGGTGACGGCGTTTCCCAGCATCCTGCTGGCTCTGGTGTTCATCTCCCTGCTGGGCTTCGGCAAGTACAACGTCATTCTGGCGCTGGGCGTTGCCTTTGTGCCCAGCTATGCCCGGGTCATCCGCAGCGAGTTTGCCCGGCACCGGGAGATGAATTATGTGAAAAGCGCCCGGCTCATGGGAGCGGGGCACCTGCGCATTATGTTTCTGCATATTCTGCCCAATACCCGGCAGGTGCTTCTGCCTACCCTGGTCATTGGGTTTAACAACGCCGTGCTGGCGGAGGCCAGCATGAGCTATCTGGGCATCGGCGTGAAGCCCCCGGACGTGTCCCTGGGGTATATGCTGTCCGAGTCCCAGAGCTATATGGCCAGGGCCCCCTGGTATATGCTGACGGTGGGCGGCGTGATCGTGCTGCTGATTTTAGGCGTCAGCCTGCTGGGCGAGGGCCTGCAGCAAAAGGAATGGGGGAGGTGACGGTATGCTGGAAATTCGCGATCTGCATGTGCAGTTCCACGGGTCGGACCACGAGGCGGTGCGGGGCATCGACCTGACGGTGGGCGACGGCGAGATCGTGGGGCTGGTGGGCGAGTCCGGCAGCGGCAAAACCGTTACCGCCATGATGATCTCCGGCCTGCTGCGGCCGGAGCAGGCGTCGTTCCGGGGGCAGATCCTGCTGGACGGGCGGGACCTGCTGACCAGCAGCGGCGACACCCTGCGCAGCATCCAGGGCCGGGACATCTGCGTGGTGTTCCAGGAGCCCATGAGCGCCATGGACCCCACCATGCGCATCGGGCCCCAGGTGGAGGAGTGCCTGCGGGTACACACGGACCTGCCGCCAAAAAAACGGCGGGAGCTGGCCCTGCAGGCCCTGCGGGACGTGGACCTGCCGGATGCGGAGGACGTGTACCGCCGGTATCCCCACGAGCTGTCCGGCGGCATGCTCCAGCGGGTGATGATCGCGGCGGCCATTCTGCCCCAGCCCCGGCTGCTGCTGGCGGACGAGCCTACCACGGCTCTGGACGTGACCATCCAGGCCCAGATCCTGGAGCTGCTGCGCCGCCTGAACCGGGAGCGGGGCATGTCCATTCTGTTTATCTCCCACAACCTGGCTGTGGTGCGGAAGCTGTGCACCCGGGTGGCGGTGATGGAGAAGGGGCACATCGTGGAGTCCGGCCCGGTGGACCAGATATTCTTCCACCCCCAGGCCCCCTATACCCAGCGGCTCATTGCCGCCATCCCCACAAGGAGGAAGCTATGAGCGATGATCTGGTTTTACAGGTCCGTGACCTGAACGTGTGGTACCGGCCCTCCGGCACCGTGGGCCGCAGAAAGCGGCAGCAGGTGCTGCACGATGTGAGCTTTGAGCTGCACCGGGGCGAAATCCTAGGTTTGGTGGGGGAATCCGGCAGCGGCAAGACCACCCTGGCCCGGACAATTCTGGGCTTTGTGCCGGACTATACCGGCACCATCACCCACTACACCAAGCGCCCGCAGATGGTATTTCAGGACCCGGCCAGCAGCCTGAACCCCAGCCGCACCGTGGGCTGGATCCTGGCGGAGCCTCTGCGCATTTACGGGAAGTACGGCAAGGAGGAGATCGCCCGCCGGGTGGAGCGCACCATGGAGCTGGTGGGCCTGGACCCGGAGTGCCGGGACCGGCTGCCCCATCAGCTGTCCGGCGGACAGCGGCAGCGGGTGTGCATCGGGGCAGCCCTGATCGTGCACCCCCAGCTCATCGTGGCCGATGAGGCCGTGTCGGCCCTGGATGTGACCATCCAAGCGCAGATTTTGCAGCTCATCGCCCGGCTGCGCCGGGAGCTGGGCATATCGTATCTGTTTATCTCCCACGATCTGAATGTGGTCTACGAGATCTGCGACCGGTGTCTGGTGATGCACCATGGCCGCATCGTGGAGCAGGGGCCAGTGGAGGACATATTTGACCATCCGAAGGAGGAATATACCCGCCAGCTGCTGGCAGCGGCGGAGTGAGCGACCTATGACCGAGGAACTGAGGCAGAAATTGCTGCATTCGGCGGAGGGCCCCGGGGCGGAGCCCTTCAGCCAGTATAATCATATGAAGGTCACCGCCGTGGACGACGGCACCGCCACCGTGGAGCTGGAGCTGCACCCGGACAGCCTGAACTGCTGGGGCACCCCCCACGGCGGCGTGCTGTTCACCATGGCTGACGTGGCGGCGGGGATGGCCCTGCTGACCCGGCGGCAGGAGGTGACGTTTACGGTGTCCTCCAGCATCGAGTACCTGTCCGCCGCGGCGGGAACGGGAAAGCTCACCGCCGTAGGCACCGTGGAGAAAACGGGCGGCCACATGGGCTTCAGCCGCACGGACATCCGGGACGAGAGCGGCAGGCTCATTGCTGCCCTGCGGACGGTGATGTATCTGACCGGGCGGCCCCTGGAGGTATGAGGGCCTTTTTCAGGCGGCACCGGGGCCTGCACATCTGGTTTCTGGCGGTGTGCGGGGTGCTGGGTCTGTATTTTGCCCTGCGGACTGTGCCGGGGCTGATGAACTGGGTCAGCCGCCAGGTGGTGATGCCTCTGGAGCGGGCGGTGGCGTCGGTGTGCTACCGGGCGTCCTTCTCCGTGGCGGAGCTGCTGTACGCCATAGCGGCGGGAGTGGTCCTGCTGTGGATGGGGGCCACCGTCCGGCGGCTGATCACGGATCAGGGCCGCCGGGGCCGGGTGCTGTATCGCTTTGTGCTGACGGCGGTGTGCGCGGTGCTGACGGTGTACGCCGGGTTCAGCCTGCTGTGGGGCGTCAACTACTATGCGGAGTCCTTCCAGCAGCAGTCCGGCGTGTATGCCCGGGAGTCCACCCCGGAGGAGCTGGCTCAGGTGACGGAATACTTCGCCCGGCAGCTGGCGGACTGCGCCGGTCAGGTGCGGCGGGACGAAAACGGCCTGTTTGCCGAGAGCCGGGACGACATCTTTGCCGACAGCGTGCGGGTGTTCGACGGCGTGTACGACGCGTTTCCCTGCCTGCGGATGGAGGACCGGGTGCCCAAGGGGGTGCGGTTTTCCACGGCCCTCAGCGCCATGGACTTTACGGGGTTCTATTTTCCCTTTACCGGCGAGGCCAACCTGAACATCGACAGCCCCGCCTGCTATCTGCCCAGCACCATTGCCCATGAGATGGCCCATCAGCGGGGCATCGCCTCGGAGCAGGAGTGCAACTTCATTGCCATCGCCGCCTCCACCACGGCGGACAGCGCCGCTTATCGCTACTCCGGCTGGCTCATGGGCTTTACCTATCTCTCCAACGCCCTGTACCGGGCGGATCCGGAGGCGTGGCAGTCCGTGCGGGTGCTGCTGCCCGACACGGTGGTGGCGGACCTGCGGGATAACTCCGCCTATTGGACGGCCTTTGAGGGGCCCGTCAACGACGCAGCCCAGAAGGTGTACGATTCCTTCCTGAAAAGCAGCGGCGACCCCCGGGGCACCCAGAGCTACGGCACCGTAGTGGATATGCTGATGGCGTACTACGGGTAAACGGTACAAAAGGATATAAAAAGAGCCTCCCCACCCGGGGAGGCTCTTTTACAATGTTACAGGTCCAGGAGCTGCAGCTCCTCCTCGTTGACCTTCCGCAGGTCCCGGCGGCTGAGAATGTCATACATGCAGGGCACCACCAGCAGGGTCATCAGCGTGGCGTACAGCAGACCGCCGATGCACACCAGGGCCACCGGCTGCATCAGGGCCGTGCCCACATCCTTGCCGAAGGCCATGACCACCAGGCCCAGGATCGTGGTCAGGGACGTCATAAGAATGGGCCGCAGGCGGGTGACGCCGGCCTCGATGATGGCCTCCCGGCGGCCCATACCCTCCAGCCGCAGCTGGTTGATGTAATCCACCAGGACAATGCCGTTGTTGACGATGACGCCCACCAGCATCACAAAGCCCACCAGAGACACCACGCTGACCTCGATGCCCGCCAGCAGCAGGGCCAGGAAGCCGCCGGTGAAGGCCAGGGGAATGGTGAACATGACGATCAACGGCGAGCGCAGGGACTGGAACTGGGCCACCATTACCAGGTACACCAGGACGATGCCCAGCAGCAGCATCAGCAGCAGCTGCTCAATGGCGTCCATAATGGCCTCGTTTTCCCCCTGGAAGGAGGCGGTGATGCCCTGGGGCAGGTCTACCTCCGCAATAGCCGCCTGGGCGGCGGTGGTGACCTTGGTGACATTGTAGCCGTCGGCCACGTCGGCGGACACAGTGATGTACCGCCGCTGCTGGTCGCGGTGAATGGTGTTGAGGCTGACGGTCTCCTCCAGTTTGGCAATATCGCCCAGACGGACGGGCTCCGCCGCCTGGACGGCGGAGGTGCTGCCGGAGGACATGCCGGACATGCCACTCATGGAGCCGCTGCCGGAGGACATGCCGGACATACCGCTCATGGAGCCGCTGCCGGAGGCGGCGCTCATCATGCTGCTCATGGCGCTCATGGCGGAGGGGTCGATCTCCAGGTCCATGAGCTTTTCCCGGGTCATGCGGCTTTCCTCCGGGGACTGGATGGACACGCTGACGTCCAGCCCGTCCAGGGTCAGGGACAGGGAGCTGTCGGTGTCCGTCAGGGCGGAGGCAACGGCCATATACACCTGGGCCACGGTGAGACCCTTTTCCATGGCGGCGTTGCGGTCCACGGACAGGTGCAGGGCGGTGGCCGCCTGCTCCAGGCCGTCGGACACGTTTTCCGTGCCGGGGACGGTGGCCAGCTTCGCGGCCAGTGTCTTGGCGGCGGACTGCATCTGCTCCATGTCGCTGCCGTAGACGTTCAGCGCGACGCCGCTGCCGGTAAGATAGGTCATGTAGCTGTCCATGGCACCGGAGGCGGTGACGGTGCAGTCCATACCGGTGCAGTCCATACCGGTGCAGGCGGCCTCGATCTGTTGTCCGGCCTTTGCGCCGGAGGCCCCTTCGGTAAGGGTGATATAGGCGGTGACGTCATACGCCCCGCCGCCGGAGGACATCATGCTGGTCATGTCCATGCCGCCGGAGCTGCCGGAGGAGGACATCATCGCGCCTACGGTCTCCACGTTTTCCACCTGGGCAGCCCGGCGCAGCACCTCATCCGCCAGGGATACGGCCTGCTCCCGGGTGCAGCCCTCAGGCATGGAGACGGTGAGATTCACGGTGTTCATGTCGATATTGGGCATGAAGGCAAAGCCGCGGGCCAGGGTGGCTCCGGCGGAGCCCAGCAGTAGCACCAGCGACAGCAGCAGCACCACGGCCCTGTGTCTCAGGGACCAGGACACAGCCTTGCGGTAGGCGGGATAGACCCGGTCCAGCAGACCCGGCTTCTGGGGCTTTTCCTTGCGGAGCATGCCGGAGGCCATGGCGGGCACCAGGGTCAGGGCCACAATGAGGCTGGCCAGCAGGGAATAGGTCATGGTCAGGGCCAGGTCCGTGAACAGCTGTTTGGTGATGCCCTCCACAAACACGATGGGCAGAAATACGCACACGGTGGTCAGGGTGGAGGCGGTGATGGCGCCCAGCACCTGCCGGGCCCCGGATACCGCCGCCTGGATGACGGTGGCTCCCTTGGCGCGCAGACGATAGATGTTCTCAATGACCACCACCGAGTTATCCACCAGCATGCCCACCGCCACGGCCAGGCCGGACAGGGAGATCATATTGATGGTGACGCCGGAGAAGTACATCAGCACCACGGCGAAGATCACGCTGATGGGGATGGAGCACAGGGTGATGACGGTGGGACGCAGGTCCCGCAGGAACAGGTACAGGATCAGCACCGAGAACAGCGCGCCCCAGCCCAGAGACGACAGAATGGAGTTGATAATAAGGTATATGTAGTCCCCCTGGTCCATCAGGGGCACGAAGGAAAGGCCCTCATACTCCGCCTCCAGCTCCCGGAAGCGGCTGTTGATGTTGTCGGACACCTCCGCCGTGGCGTAGGTGGACTGCTTGTTGAAGGAGACGATGACGCCGTCCTTGCCGTTGAGCTTGTCGTAGATCTCCGAGGAGTTGTCGGTGATGGCCACGTCAGCCACGTCCTTCATGCGGATGGGGTCCATGCCGTCCATCCCCAGGTCAAAGAGCACCAGGTCCTCCAGGTCCTGGCGGGTGTCGATGGCGTCGCCCACGGAAACCATATAGTTGACGCCATCCTCCTTCAGATATCCGGCGGGCATGGAGAAGTTCTGGGCCGTCAGCAGGGCGGTGATGGTGGGTAGGCTCAGGCTGGAGGACAGGTCTGCCTGGCTCAGGGCGGTGGAGCGGGATTCCTCCAGGGTCTGGAGGCCCTGGTCGATCTGGCTCAGGGCGCTGTCCAGCTGAATGTTGGCGGAGATGATCTGGGTCACGGCGTCGGTCATGGTCAGGACCCCGGCGGTCACCTGGTCCGCCAGCTTGGCCACGCCCTCGTCGGTTTCCAGGTCCCGCAGCCGCTTTTCCAGCTCCTCCAGCTGCTTCTTCCACTCCTTGGCCCGTTGGACGGCCTCGTCCCACTTGACACCCAGGGCCGCCATGCGCAGATCCAGCGCCGCCAGCTCCGCCTGGATGCGGACGTATTCGGGGTCACTTTCGATTTCGGCGATGGCCGCCTGCTTTTCCTCCTCCGTCATGGAGGGGTCGTGGCGGATGGCCTCGATACGGGCCTGGTAGGGGGCGTTTTCCGCCTCCAGCCGGGCCTTCTCCCGCTGAATGTCCGCCAGCTCCCGGAGGTTGTCCTGGAGCTGGTCCCGGCTGTCCCGCATGGTTTTCAGACTGTCCTGAATGGTGGTAAGGGCCTGGGTCACAGCGTCCCGGACGGCGGATTCCTCGGCGCTGCGGATGGCGGCCTTGGCGCTGTTGACCTGGCCCCGGGCGGAGGACAGCTGCCCTGCCGCGTCGTCCAGCTGCTTCGCAATGGCGTCGGACAGCCGCCGGGACAGATCATCCAGCTTCTTTTGGCTGAGGATCACATGGAGCTGATGCTGGACCGTACCGCTGACGGTGACACTGGCCACGCCGGTGATGCCCTCCAGCTTGGGGGACAGGGTATCCGTGACAAAGTCGGACAGCTCCGTGATGTCCTTGCCGTCGTAGGACAGGGCCGCCACCTGCACCGGCAGCATGGAGGGGTTCATTTTCAGCACATAGGGATCGCCCACGGTGTCGGACCAGGAGCCCTTCAGCTGGTTGATCTTCTGCTGGATATCCACGCTGACGGTGTCCATATTCACGCCGTCTTCAAACTCCAGCACCACCATGGACACGCTGTCCATAGAGCTGGAGGTGACGTTTTTGATGCGGTCCAGGGTGGCCATGGACTGCTCCAGGGGCTTGGTGATATCGGCCTCCACGGTCTCGGGGCTGGCCCCGGGGTCGGTGGTCACCAGGATCACATAAGGGAAATCCATATTGGGCATCAGGTCGGGGGTCATCTTCAGATAGGCCACCACACCCAGCACCACAATGGCCAGCACCGCCACGAACACCGTCAGCGGCTTCTTTACGCTGAATTTGGGCATAATCGTATCGCTCCTTGCGCATTATAAGTCAGTTGTTACACGACTGTAAAAAACATTTTAAAGAATTTTAACATTCTAAAGCGCCGCGCGCAAGAGGGCCGGGCAATTATTAACGAAACCGTTACAAACTCCTGATTTTTCCTTAGCCTAACGAAAGAAAAAAGGCAAAAATGCCCCGGAACCCAGCAGGTTCCGGGGAAAGGGTCAGAAGTCCATGGCCAGGCGCTGGGCCTCGTCGGAGTCCAGCAGGCGGAGGCAGCCGGAGGACACCTGGTACACCCGGCGGCACAGGGAGATCACCGTGGGCCGGTGGGTGGTGACGATGCAGGTCTTGTGGGGGTAGCGGGCTGCCAGATTCCGCAGGATGGTGCGCTCGGTGGCCACATCCAGGGCGCTGGTGGCCTCGTCCAGCAGCAGCACCGGGGCGTCCCGCAGCAGGGCCCGGGCAATGGCGATGCGCTGGGCCTGCCCCTCGGACAGGCCGTGGCCGTGCTCCCCCACGGAGGCGTCCAGCCCGCCGTCCATGGCGGAGACGAAGTCCCAGGCGCAGGCGGCCTCCAGCGCCGCCCGCAGCTGGGCGTCGGAGGCGTCGGGCTTCACCATCCGCAGATTGTCGGCGATGGTGCCGGAGAGGAGGGTGTTGCCCTGGGGCACATAGGAGAAATAGCGGCGGAGTCCGGCGTTCACCTCCACCTGCCGCCCGTCGGCGGCCTGGAGGTAAGCGCGGCCCTCCGCCGGGCGGATCAGGCCCAGCAGCAGGCGGATCATGGTGGTCTTGCCGCCGCCGGAGGGGCCCACCAGAGCCACGGTCTCCCCGGGAGCGGCCCGGAAATCGGCATGGGTCAGCACCGGCTGATGGGGAACATAGGCGTAGCTCGCGTCCTCCACGGCCACGGTGAAGCCCTGGGAGGCCAGGCTGTCCAGCCCATCGTCCGGCAGCACCGGCTCCGGCTCCAGGGCGTACAGGTCCCGGATACGGCGGGCAGACACCGACGCGCTGAGGAACGACGGCACCGTCCGCACCAGAGCGTTGAAGGCGGAGCTGAGCTTGGCCCCCTGGGACAGGAACAGCGTCATGGTGCCGTATAGAATTTTGCCGGACCACAGCAGATACAGGCAGTAGCCGAAGGCCGCCATCTGGACGGCGGAGCCCAGAAGAGACAGGAGAATCTCCGTGCGGATGCTGAACAGATTATAATCCAGGCTGGCCCGGCGGAACTCCTCCTGCCGGCTGCGGAAGCCCCGGCCATAGCGGCCGGTGATGCCGAAGCCCTTGATGGCGTCCAGATTGTGCAGCGTCTCCGTCTCGTAGGACATCAGGCGGCTGCCCACCTGGCGGACCTCCTGCTGGTGGGTGCGCATGCCCCGGATCAGGCGGCGGGACGTCAGCAGCAGGAAGGGGGCGCTGGCCAGGGCCAACAGGGCCATGACCCAGTCATAGTGCAGGATCACCGCCAGGGTGGCGGCGAAGGTGTACGCCGTGACGATCAGGTCCGGCAGCCAGCGGATGGCGCTGGAGGATACGGAGCCCACGTCGGTGGACAGGCGGCTGAGCAGGTCGCCGCTGGCAAACGCGTTCAGGGACCGCCAGTCGGCCCCCAGCAGGCGGTCGAACACCTAGGCCTGGATATCGTTGTTCACCCGGAGGGAGATTTTCGTGGAAATGCGGGAGGTGACGCTGCGCAGCAGCAGACCCACCAGGGCCGAGGCCACCATCACGGTGACGATGAACCACAGGTGGTCGCTGTCGTAGCCGGTGATGATGTCGATGGAGTATTTGCTGGCCACGGCAGACACCAGGCCCAGGGTGGAGCTGGCCACGCCCAGGATGGTATAGAACCACACCGCCCGCCGGTAGCGCTTGGTATAGCCCCAGATCCACTTCCAGTCGGCCCAGATCTCGGAAAACGTGCCGTCCCGCCAGCTGCTGACCAGGGTCCCCAGAGACTCCGAGCCCATGGGCTGCCGATTGTCCTCCTGCCGCATATCCCGCACCTCCTATGAAAAAACTCAGCACTTTATTATAGCATTGTCTGCCGGAGAAGTCAAACCAAGCGTCAGATTGGGCAAATTTGACGGGACGTGAGCGGCAAAATAGATGGATAAACGGCACCGTGTCGTCAAACGGGAAATTGTGCTTGCACATTGGACGAAAATGTGGTAAAATGACAAAAAAGCGAGGGAGGCGACGCCATATGAAGCGAGGAACCGGAAAGAAAATCGGGAAAATCGTCCTGCTGGCGGTGCTGCTGGCCATTGTGGGCGTGATCGTGTACGCCGTCATGGTCTGTCCGGTGAATCCCACCCGGATGAAACCGGCGAAAAGCTATGAGCAGCTGCGGGACACGGTGGAAAAGAAAACGGATATCCGGGTCCCCGGGGAAAACCTGCTGCCGTGGACGGTGACGGAGCGTCAGCTCCGGATGGACGGTCCCTCCCGGATGGCCAAGGTCAGCGGCTTTGCCATATCCGGCACCATGGAGCGCGGCGGCGTTACCTTCAACGCAGAGGTCTCCGTGGGAGTCACCGGCGTCGTGGGCGATCTGCCGCCCTGTTGGGACAGCTATCGCTATGTGCCCATTTACCTGTTCCAGAACCGGGGGTTTTACATGACCCAGCTCTACATAGAAGGGAATGAATACATCATCCAGGTGATGTATCCGGAGAGCACGACCCTGTCGGAGGAGGACGCGGCGTATGTGGAGGACGCGCTGCGGACGGCGTGTCACACGGTGGTGGATCTGTATCAGTAACGGGAAAGGAGACTTGCCATGAAGCGAGGAACCGGGAAGAAAATTATTCTGCTGGCGGTACTGCTGGCCATTGTGGGTGGCATCGTGTATACCGTGCTGACCTGGCCGATATATCCCCAACCCCGGAAAAGCGTGGATAGCTACGCGCAGCTGCGGCAGGATATGGAAAAGACGGGTGTGCTGGTCCCTCCGGAGAACGTCCTGCCATGGGTGGAAACATTCTACAGTCAAGAGCTGGATGGCCGGGACCGGCTGAGTAAGCCCAAGGCTTTTCTGATGTCGGGGACCGTGGAATACGGCGGTGCGTCATACAGGGCGGAGATCTTCGAGTCTCAGAAATGGACCTTCGAGTGGCGCGCGGAGATCTCGCTGCGGGAAAACTATCGGATGACGCCCATTTACCGGGACGCGTGGGACGATTCGGTGCTGTATTTCTTGAGCATTGACGGCCATATATACACCGTCACGGTGTACGCCGACGGGAAGATGCCCCAGGATGCCGTGGACTATTTCGACGGCCTGCTGCTGGAGGCGTGTCACACGGTGGTGGATCTGTATCAGTGATGGGGGGATTGCTGTAATGAAACGTAAAAACGGGAAAAAGGTCCGGAAAATCGTCCTGTTGGTGATCCTGGCCATTGTGGCGGGAGTCGTCCTATACGACCTGGTGTTTTGCTGGCCGGTGCACCCGTCCTTACAGAAACCGGCGGAGAGCTATGAGCAGCTGAGCCAGACGGCGAAAAAGCTGGGGGTCCTGGCTCCGCCGGAGGATATCCTGCCCTGGAAGCAGGAGGAGTACAGCATCTATCTGTCCAGCATCAGGCGCTTCGCCCGGCCCACCGGCTGGGATATGACCGGGAAGGTTATCTATGACGGGACCACATACCCGGTGTATATCCTGGCGCTGCGAAATACGGAGAAGCGCCAGGAATATCCGCCGCTGAGAGAGAATTACAAGCATGTGCCCATTTACCGGGAATGCAGTGAGGATGGGCTGCGGCTGTTTTTTGTGATCGACGGCCACAGCTATACCTACAGCGTGGGGATGATGGCCCCGCCGGAGGAGACGATCCCCCAGGATGCCGTGGACTACTTCGACGGTCTCCTGCTGGAGGCGTGTCACACGGTGGTGGATCTGTATCAGTAACAGCCAATAAGAGAAAATGCGCCCCGGCCGGGGCGCATTTTTTCGCAAGTGTTGCATATAGCACAGATTTTTTGCCATAAAAAGGATATAATATAATCGAGATTTTAGGGGAAAGAAGGTATCCTTATGTTCTGCACAAGAAAGGTCAATGACGATTATACCTGGGTGGGGGCCGACGGACGCCGCCTGGCTATGTTCGAGGGGGTCTATGACGTGCCCCGGGGCGTATCCTTCAACAGCTATCTGCTGACCGACGGGAAAACGGTGCTGTTTGACACCGCCGATGCCTCCGTGTGCCGGGTATTTCTGGAAAACGTGGCCCACGGGCTCAATGGCCGGGCCCTGGATTACCTGGTGGTGCAGCACATGGAGCCGGACCACGCCGCCGATATCCGGGACCTGCTGGTGCGGCACCCGGAGACCACCGTGGTGTGCTCCGCCGCCGCCAAGAATATGCTGGCCCAGTTCTTCGGCCCCGGGTACGAGGGGCGCATCAGCGTGGTGAAGGAGGGGGACACCCTCTGCACCGGGCGGCACACTCTGCACTTTGTGGCCGCGCCTATGGTCCACTGGCCGGAGGTGCTGATGACCTATGACGAGACGGACAAGCTGCTGCTGACGGCGGATGCCTTCGGCACCTTCGGCGCCTTGAACGGCGCGCTGTTCGCCGACGAGGTGGACTTCCACCGGGACTATCTGGACGAGGCCCGGCGGTATTACACCAATATTGTGGGCAAGTACGGCGCACAGGTCCAGGCGGTGCTGAAAAAGGCCGGGGGACTGGACATTCAGATGCTGCTGCCCCTGCACGGCTTCGTGTGGCGGCAGGACCTGGGGTACATCCTGGGCAAATACGACCTGTGGAGCCGGTATGAGCCGGAGGAGCGGGGCGTGGTCATCGCCTATGCGTCGGTGTACGGCGGGACGGAGAACGCCGCCAACATCCTGGCCTGCCGTCTGCGGGAGCAGGGGGTGCAGGTGGCCATGTACGACACCTCCGTTACCCCGGCGTCCTACATTCTGGCGGCGGCGTTCCGGTTCAGCCATGTGGTGCTGGCCGCCCCCACCTATAATGCCGGTGTGTTCGTCACCATGGAGAACCTGCTGCACGATCTGACTGCCCATACGCTGAAGAACCGCCGGGTGGCGTATATCGAGAACGGGTCCTGGGCTCCCACCAGTGCCCGGGGCATGCAGAAGCTCCTGGAGCCTCTGAAATGGGAGCAGGCCGCAGATACCGTGACCCTGCGTTCCGCCCTGCGCCAGGGCCAGCAGGAGGAGCTGGAGCGCATGGCCATGCAGCTGGCGGACAGTGTAAACGCATAGTATATCGCAGAAAAATATCGTATTATGTAAAAATCGCGGGCAAAGGCCCGCGATTTTTTCGTCATGAGATCCTTTCCAGGCGCTCCTGGCGGTCCATATCCCGCAGGACGCCCAGCACCAGCGGCACCGTCAGGGCGAAGGCGCACACATCGGACAACGACTGGGCCAGCTGTACCCCCAGCTCTCCCAGCACATGGGGCAGGATCAGCACTGCCGGAATGAAGAACAGCCCCTGCCGGGCCGCCGCCAGCAGCGACGCCTGCCACACCTTGTTGATGGTCTGGGTCAGCATGCTGGAGATGACGATGACCCCGCACAGAGGGAACACCGCGCACTGACAGCGCAGAGCCCGGGCCCCGAAGGCGATAACCTCCGGGTCGTTGCGGAACACCGCCACGATTTGGGGCGCGAAAATCATCCCCAGCACCGACGCTGCCGCCAGAAACACCGTGGCCCACTTGACGCAAAAGCGGAAGGCGTCCTTCACCCGGCCATACAGCCCCGCGCCGTAGTTGAAGCCGCACACCGGCTGAAATCCCTGGCCGAAGCCGATCAGCGCCGACTGGGCCAGCTGCATGGCACGGGTCACCACGCTCATGGCGGCAATGGCCGCGTCGCCGTACAGGCCCGCGCTGCGGTTGAGGCAGATGGTGGCGATGCTGGCCAGCCCCTGGCGGCACAGGGACGGCACGCCGCCCTTGCAGATCTCCACCAGCAGGTCCCGGCGGATGCACACGTTCCGCAGGCGGATGCGCAGGTTGCCGCCCCGGGAGCAGCCTAAAAGCAGCATGCAGAACGATGCCAGCTGGCTGAGAATGGTGGCCAGGGCCGCCCCGGCCACGCCCATATCCAATACGAAGATCAGCAGCGGATCCAGCCCCACGTTCAGCACCGCTCCGGCAGCGATGCCCACCATGCCGTAGGCGGCGCTGCCCTGAAAGCGCAGCTGGTTATTCAGAACGAAGGATGCCGTCATATACGGGGCCCCCAGCAGGATGATCCGCAGATAGCTGCGGGCATAGGGCAGGATGGTATCCGTGGAGCCCAGCAGCCGGGCCAGGGGCGTGAGAAAGATCTGGCCCAGCGCCAGAATGACGCACCCCGCCAGAAACGCCAGGGTCACGCCGGTGGCGGCCATTTTCCCGGCGTCGCCGGATTCATGGCGGCCCAGCTGGCGGGAGATGTAGTTGCCGGACCCGTGGCCAAAGAAAAAGCCCACCGCCTGGATCACCGCCATCAGGGAGAACACCACCCCCACCGCGCCGGTGGCGCTGTTGCTGTGGAGCTGGCCCACGAAATAGGTATCCACCATGTTATAGCAGGCCGTCACCATCATGCTGATGATGGTGGGCGCCGCCATTTTGCACACCAGATGGCCCACCGGCTGGCCGGTGAGCTCCTGAAATTTTGCTTCCTGCTTGTCGTTCATGTGATTCCTCTCCGGTCATGATAATGGGCAGGGCAAGCCCCGGCGCAGCGGCGCCGGGGCTTGGGGATTGCTTGAAATTCCGATCACTCCACCACGGGCAGGGACTTCACCACAGCGGCGCAGCGGGGGCACAGGGTATCGTGACCGGCCACGGTGCCCACGCTGGAGAGCACCTTCCAGCAGCGGGCGCACTTGACACCCCGGGCGGGAGCCACGGTGACGGTCAGCTCGTTGCCCACAGTGACCCGTACCTGGGACACGATCAGCAGATCCGCCAGGGTATCCGCGTCCATGTCCGCCAGGAAGGCGTCCTCGGCAGGCACCGTCAGGGCCACGTCGGCCTCCAGGCTCTTGCCGATGGTCTTGTCGGCCCGGGCCTGCTCCAGCGCACCGTTGACGGCGGTGCGGACGGCGGCGATCCTTGCCCAGCGGTCCATGGCGTCCTCCGGCAGAGCATAGCCCTCATAGGGCTGCACCATGCAGTTGAACAGCACGCTGCGGCTGTCGTCGGCCTGCCGGTGGGGCATGGCCAGCCAGATCTCCTCGCAGGTGAAGGCCAGGATCGGCGCGAACATCCGGGTCATGGCGTCCAGGATCAGGAACAGGGCGGTCTGGGCGCTGCGGCGGCTGAGGCTGTTCTCCCCGTCGCAGTACAGGCGGTCCTTGATGATGTCGAAATAGAAGGAGCTCAGGTCCACCACGCAGAAGTCGTTGATGGCGTGGGACACGGCGTGGAACTCGTAGGCGTCGTAGCTGTCGAACACCCGGCGGATCAGGCTGTTGAGCCGGGTGACGGCCCAGCGGTCCAGCTCCTGCATCCGGGCGGCGGCCACCAGCTGCTCCGGATCGAAGCCGGTGAGGTTGTCCAGGCAGAACTTGGCGGTGTTGCGGAACTTCAGATAATTCTGGCTCAGCTGCTTGAAGATGTCGTCGGAGCAGCGGACGTCCACGTGATAGTCGGAGGAGCCGGCCCACAGGCGCAGCAGGTCCGCGCCGTACTTGTTGAAGATCTCGGCGGGGTCCATGCCGTTGCCCAGGGACTTGTGCATGGCGCGGCCCTGGCCGTCCACGGTCCAGCCGTGGGTCAGGCACTCCTTGAAGGGGGCCCCCCGCTCCAGCGCGCCCACGGCCACCAGCAGGGAGCTCTGGAACCAGCCGCGATACTGGTCCAGACCCTCGATATACATGGTGGCGGGCCAGAAGCCCTGGGTGCGCTCCATAGAGGCATAGTGGGTGGAGCCGGAATCGAACCAGCCGTCCAGGGTGTCGCTCTCCTTCTCGAAGCCTGCGGCCTTGCCGCAGTGGGGGCAGGTGAAGCCCTCCGGCAGCATGTCCTCCGCCTCCATCTCGAACCAGGCGTTGGAGCCCTTCTTTTCAAAGAGGCCCGCGATGGCGTCGATGGTCTCGTCGGTGCAGATGGGCTTGCCGCAGTCCTTGCAGTAGAACACCGGGATAGGCAGGCCCCAGCGGCGCTGGCGGCTGATGCACCAGTCGGTGCGCTCCAGGACCATGGAGCGCAGGCGGTCCTTGCCCCAGGAGGGCACCCAGCGCACGTCCTCGCAGGCGGCGATGGCGTCATCCTTGAAGGACTCCACGGAGCAGAACCACTGGGGAGTGGCACGGAAGATGATGGGCTTCTTGCAGCGCCAGCAGTGGGGATAGCTGTGGACGATCTCCTGGCTGGCAAACAGGGAACCGGCCTCCTTCATATCCTGAAGGATCACGGGGTTGGATTCCTCGGTCTTCATACCGGCGTACTTGCCGGCATAGTCCGTGTGGCGGCCCTGGTCGTCCACGGGCACCACCATGTCCATGCCGTAGCGCAGGCAGGTCTGATAGTCGTCGGCGCCGAAGCCGGGGGCGGTGTGGACGCAGCCGGTACCGGAGTCCATGGTGACATAGTCCGCCAGCACCAGGCGGCTGGTCTTGGGCAGGAAGGGATGGCTGGCCAGCATGTTCTCGAAGAAGGCACCGGGGTGGGTCTCCACGATCTCATAGCGGTCGAAGCCGCCGATGCCCATGACCTTCTCCGTCAGGGCCTCCGCCATGATATACAGCTCGTCGCGGCCCTCCGGCTTGACGACGGCGTAGCTCTCCGCCGGGTTCAGAGCGATGGCCAGGTTGCCGGGCAGGGTCCAGATGGTGGTGGTCCAGATGACGAAGCTGAGCTTGCTCTTGTCCAGGTGGGGGAGCTTGCCCAGGTCATCGTGCATGGGGAACTTCACATACACCGTGGTGCAGGGGTCGTCCTGATACTCGATCTCCGCCTCGGCCAGGGCGGTCTCGTCGTGGGGGCACCAGTACACGGGCTTGAGGCCCTTGTAGATGTGGCCGTTTTTATACATCTGGCCGAACACCCGGACCTCCCGGGCCTCAAAGCCCGGGTCCATGGTCTTGTAGGGGTGGTCCCAGTCGGCCACCACGCCCATGCGCTTGAAGCCCTCCCGCTGCACGTCGATATAGTGGTCGGCGAACTCGTGGCAGGCGGTGCGGAAATCCGCCACGCTCATGGCCTTGTGGTTGAGCTTGTTCTGCTTGATGATGGCGGACTCAATGGGCATGCCGTGGTTGTCCCAGCCGGGGATATAGGGGGTGTAGTACCCGCGCATGGCATAGCTGCGGTTGATGAAGTCCTTCAGGGCCTTGTTCAGGGCGTGGCCCATGTGCAGGGCGCCGTTGGAGAAGGGAGGGCCGTCGTGGAGGGAGAACAGGGGCTTGCCCTCGTTCTTCTTCAGCAGCTCGTTGTAAAGGTCCAGCTGCTCCCAATAGCGCAGCATCTCCGGCTCCCGCTTGGGCAGGCCCGCCCGCATGGGAAAGCCGGATTTCGGCATATTCAGCGTCTTTTTGTACTCCATGTGTTACCTCCGTATACGAAAATTGTATTTGAAAACCAATAAAAAAGCGGCCCTTGTCTCTGTAAGAGACAAAGGCCGTGAAAAACCTCTGCGGTACCACTCTTATTGCCGCGAAAACGCGGCCACTCCGCCCCACCATCCGTGGGCGAGGGATGATAACGGCCCTCCGCCGTCCGCACCTAATCCGGGTATGCCGTTTCAGCCGGATGCTCCGGGGTGATATTCGCCGCTTCGCCCGTGACCGCCTTGCACCGAAACGGCGGCTCTCTTGGCATCGGGAAGGAGCGCTACTGGTCCCCATCACTGCATTTGCACTGGATCACCACATAATATAGCCACTTTTCCCGGTTTTGTCAACGGGAAAATAGGGAAAATTCACTTTTTCCGCACGGAGCGAAAAAAATCCGACAGAACCCGGGCGCATTCGGCCTCCAGCACGCCGCCCACCAGGGCGGGAGGGTGAGGGAAATCCTCCATAAACAGATTCATGACCCCGCCGCAGGCGCCCATCTCCCGGTCCCGGGCCCCAAAGTACACCCGGCTGACTCGTGCGTTGAGAATGGCCCCGGCACACATGGGGCAGGGCTCCAGAGTCACATACAGCGTGCAGCCGTCCAGCCGCCAGGTGCCCAGGGTCCGGTTGGCTTCGGCCATGGCCTCCATTTCCGCGCTGTCTCTTATACACATCTCCGAGCCCACGAGACCGTACTAGATCTCGTAT
>ENA-UADO01000177-UADO01000177.1-human-gut-metagenome-genome-assembly--contig:-NODE-177-length-26275-cov-4.702517_pt1 | contig 26275 bp, 27 predicted proteins | sample MGYA00244266_ERZ654262 | MGnify/ENA primary metagenome ERZ654262 (study PRJEB26926, sample SAMN06165164) | human gut metagenome | biome: ENVO:00009003; feature: ENVO:2100002; material: ENVO:00002003... | reverse complement strand
AGATTATCTTTATCAGCCATTTAGCCATGAGGGATTTTCCGGGCAGCTGCTTTTGGCGACTCCCATAAGAAAAGGTCTGACACCTCTTCTCATAAAACAGGAACAGCCATGTTCGGCCTGCTGTGAATTCATATATTCCCGGCTCGCGCAGGAAATGCAAATTCCGGTTCCGAAGGCGTTCCTGGTAAAAAAGAGCGCCCGCAAAGAGAGCTGGCCGTTTAAGACACCTTATGTTGTTGGAATCACTTACTTGGAAGGACTGCATCCATTCACAACGGAAGACCTGCAAAATTCTATCAATAGGGCTTTTGAGTATGCCTGTCACTATGCTTTGGCTGTTATGTTCGAGCAAATTGATGCGGTGCAGATAGCAGCAACGCCTGACGGAAATCTTGTTGGCTTTGATTTTACGGATTGTTTCCGTCTTAGTGATTTGACCGAAGCAATATTAAAAAAGCAGGATACTTTGCTAATCCATTTCCTGAAAATGCTACTGAACGCATTCAAACAGGATGATTTTTCATCTTCTGCAAGACTTGGTGCTGAAGTGGTTGCAAAGCATCTTGGCGTTCCTCAGATACCGGCAGTATACCCATTCTACCTTGAGCCGATGAAGCGATTCTGTAGGATTGGAAATGAGCAGATCAAAGAGATTTTGGAAGCACTGGATGAGGTGTATCCGGTGGCAATCAGTGTATATTTTGAAGAATACCTGACTGAATTAAAGCTGAAAATCAGCAAGTATCTTGAAACTATTTAAGACGAAGGAGGCTATTATTATGAAGTACAAACTGTATCGTTCTTTTGGTGACCTGGACAAAGATGTGAAAAAGCATGAATTAGTTGCTGTCGAGTATGGCAGTACGATTGAAGACGTAGAGGACGCACTGATAAAGGATGTGGCCGATGATTTGGCTGGTGACACCAAATATGCTGGATGTGAAACATCTGCCTATGCACCAGAACCTATAAAGAGTTTCCGAAAAGTGAAGAGATATGATTACGAGATGATGGGAATCGTTTATCCGCCTCGCGCCGAGACGAATGTACTGATTGACTATGGCATTATAGAGGAATCGGAGAATTGAGAATTCGGAAAATATTTACGGTCTTGTTGCCGTGCTTATCTAAAAGCTGACAGGAAGGAGGCGTTGAACAATGTCAGATAAAACGTATATTGCCATAGATTTGAAATCGTTCTACGCTTCCGTTGAGTGTATGGAGCGTGGACTTGATCCGATGACAACCAATCTGGTGGTCGCAGACGCCAGCAGGACGGAAAAGACTATCTGCCTTGCGGTATCTCCGGCTTTAAAATCCTATGGGATTCCCGGAAGACCCAGACTGTTTGAAGTCGTGCAAAAGGTCAAAGAGGTCAACTTCATACGACAGCAAAAAGCACCGGGACGGAAACTGACAGGTTCTTCAGTTCAGGATGGAGAACTGAAAGCAAATCCCGCTTTAGCTGTAGACTATGTGGTGGCACCGCCGCAGATGGCACATTATATGAAAATCAGTGCCAGGATTTATGAGGTATATCTCAAATATATTGCACCGGAAGATATTCATGTTTATTCGATTGATGAAGTCTTTATTGACGCAACCAGTTATTTAAGAACTTATCAGCTGACAGCCCGCGAGCTGGCAATGAAAATGATTCTTGATGTTCTGGACACTACTGGAATTACTGCGACAGCCGGAATTGGCACGAACCTGTATCTCTGTAAAGTTGCGATGGACATAGAGGCAAAACATATTTCGCCGGATCAGAATGGTGTCCGGATTGCCGAACTGGATGAAATGTCGTACCGCCGTTCCCTGTGGTCACATCGCCCTTTGACCGATTTCTGGAGGGTGGGAAAAGGATACGCAAAGAAGCTGGAAGAACATGGACTTTATACGATGGGCGACATAGCCCGCTGTTCGGAAGGTAAACCATGTGACTACTATAACGAGGAACTTTTGTATCAGCTTTTCGGTATCAATGCAGAATTATTGATTGACCATGCCTGGGGGTGGGAGCCTTGCACGATTGCTGACATCAAAGCGTATAAACCGGAAAGTAACAGTGTCGGTTCCGGTCAGGTGCTGCAATGTCCATATTCGTTTGAAAAAGCAAAACTTGTAGTGCGGGAAATGACCGACCTGCTGGTACTGGATTTGGTGGATAAAGGGCTTGTGACAAACCAAATTGTTTTGACAGTCGGTTATGATATTGATAATCTGAAAGACCCGGCGCGACGAAAGAAGTATCATGGAGAAATCAAGACAGACCGATATGGCCGCAGCATTCCAAAGCACGCCCACGGTACTGCCAATCTGAAAAAATATACTTCTTCCACCCGTTTGATTACCCAGGCTGTGATGGATCTGTTTGATCGAATTGTAGATAAAGATCTTCTGGTACGCAGGATTAACATGGCTGCTACTCATGTTATCACTGAGGCCGAAGCACAGGCGCAAAGTGAAAATAGCTTCGAGCAACTAGATTTATTTACAGACTATTCCGCTCGTCAAAACCTGCAGGAAAAGGAAAATGAGGAACTGGAGAAGGAGCGGAAAATGCAGCAGGCCATGCTGGAAATCAAGAAAAAATTTGGCAAGAATGCAATCCTGAAGGGAATGAATTTGCAGGAAGGGGCGACGGCAAAAGACCGCAATCAGCAGATTGGAGGTCATAAAGCATAGAAATATTTGAGCCAGCAAATATCCGGAAGAGGTGATAATTATTTTGCTAAATAGAGATAACACAAAAAATTCTTATGATGACATTATCAATCATCCCCATCATGTTTCTACACGGCATCCCAGGATGCCGATGATAGACCGGGCGGCCCAGTTTTCTCCATTCGCTGCGCTGACCGGATATGGTGAGGTGATAAAGGAAACCGCTCGGCTGACAGATCGCAAGCCGGAACTTTCTGAATCGGAAAAAGCAGAGCTGGATTATAAGCTACAGATGGCTTGTGATTATCCCGGAGAAAAGCCAGCGCTTACAATTACTTACTTTGTTCCGGATCAGAGAAAAGCTGGCGGTTCTTACCATACGATTTCCGGACAGATTAAGAAAATAGATGATTACCAAAAGCAAGTGATTCTGATGGATAAGACGCGGATTGATGTTGACTGTATTCTCGATATAGACGGACAAATCTATGAAATCGCCAATGAGTCAGAAACAGATTTTGATTAAGCTCTGATTGTTATACCGTATTTTCGATGGAACGCGTAGCGTAAAGCGTTCGGGACGAATGCGCAGCCCCGTATCGCCAGATACGGATCTTCAAGGGGATTGGGGATTTCCCCAACGAGAAAAATACCGATGCAGCCCGGAAAGCCGCACCGGTATTTTTGCCTTTGTATATACAAAGGCCCTGCTCGCCAATTTGTGCAATCCTACGATTGTGTTATTCTGACCTTGTTATCGAACGCAAACAAACCACTTGAGAAACCGAATTTTCTCTGATAAAATAAAATATATGATCTTGATAATCTGCGATTTGAATTGGAACGAGAGGTACTACAATGGCCGTAAGTTACAAAAGACTGTGGAAACTCTTGATTGACAAAGACATGAAAAAGAGCGATTTAGAGAGAGAAGCAGGCATCAGTCATTATACAGTTTATAAGTTAAGTCATGGAGAGAACGTGACGACAGAAGTTTTAGAGAAAATCTGTAAAGCTCTTAACTGCTCTGTTGAGGAAATAATGGAATTTACTAATGATGAATAAGCACCATTGGGAACATAGGACTTAATAGGGCGATCTATAAATTATACCAAATTAAAATGATCCTCAAGTAATGGAGATGAAGATATGGGATACCAAAGTGAAGCAGAGCTTGAACTGCAATTTATTGATCAACTGAATAAGCAGGGATATAGTACCGTTTCTATTCCTGACTATGATACGTTGGTCGAGAATTTTAAAGTGCAGTTTGAGGCGTTTAATGCTGATAAACTCGATAAACCCATTACTGATAAAGAGTGGGAACGCATTCTTAACCTGATGCTCGGAAAATCAGTTTTTCAGAGTGCGAAGATACTTCGGGATAAATTTGTGTTGGAAAGAGAGGATGGAACGAAGGTTTATCTCTCATTCTTTTCCAATGATCATACAAAGAATATTTTTCAAGTGACACATCAGACCACCGTTGTCGGGAAGTATGTTAATCGCTACGATGTAACTCTTCTTGTCAACGGACTTCCACTGATTCAAGTGGAATTGAAACGTAGAGGCATTGACATCCGAGAAGCGGTTAATCAGGTGATGCGCTACAAGAAGCATTCGTACAATGGACTTTACCATTATATCCAGATCTTCATTGTTTCCAATGGAGTAGACACGAAGTATTTTGCAAATTCAGACCGTGAGATGCTTCACAGCCTTGCTTTCTTCTGGACGGACTTTGATAATGTCCGACTTACCAACCTGAAGGATTTTTCAATAGTATTCCTTGCCCGTGATCACATTATCAAAATGTTGGCGCGGTATATGATTCTGAACGATACGGATAAGCTGCTTATGGTTATGCGTCCCTATCAGGTGTATGCTGTTGAAGCACTCGTCCGGCAAGCAACACTGACCAATCGCAACGCCTATGTCTGGCATACAACCGGTGCGGGCAAGACGCTTACTTCATTCAAGACGGCGCAGATCCTTGCGGCCAACCCAAATATTAAGAAAGTTATTTTCCTCGTTGACCGTAAGGACTTGGATTCTCAGACTACGGAGGAATTCAATAAGTTTGAAAACGGATCAGTGGATGCGACTGACCGCACTGATGTCCTTGTGAAGCAAATGCAAGACAAAAACCGGCAGCTTATTGTAACCACCATGCAAAAGATGGCAAATGCCGTCAAGCGTCCGCAGTACGCAAAGATTATGGATGCATACAAAGACGAGAAAGTAGTTTTCATCATCGACGAGTGCCACAGAAGTCAGTTTGGAGATATGCACAAAGATATTGTGCGGCATTTCCAGAAGGCTCAATTCTTTGGATTTACAGGAACGCCACGTTTTGAAGTCAACGGAAAGGTCGAAGGAAAAATCACGCAAACCACAGAAATGCTGTTCGGGGAGTGCGTCCACAACTACTTGATCAAAGACGCTATCTTTGACAACAATGTCCTCGGCTTCCATGTGGAGTACATAAAGACGATGGAGGGCGATTTCGACTGGGATGATCCTACTCTGGCGGATGCCATTGATGTCAACGAGCTTTATATGTCCGAAGAGCGTATGTCTCTGATTGCCAATCACATCATCCAGAATCATAAGGCAAAAACGCGAAACAGACAGTACACCGCGATCTTTGCTGTTTCGTCGATTGAGGCGCTGGTCAAGTATTACGATATTTTTAAAAGCATAAAGCATGACCTTAACATTTCCGGGATTTTCTCTTATGGGCAGAATGAGGATGCGGAAGGCAAGGACGAGCACAGCCGTGACGCTTTGGAGCGGATCATCAAAGACTATAATGAGATATACAGCACCAACTTTTCTACGGATACTTTCGCAGCTTACCACAAGGATATTTCCGACCGTGTAAAAGGTAAGAAGACGAAACCGCTGGACATCTTGCTTGTAGTCAATATGTTCCTCACCGGCTTTGACAGTAAAACACTTTCTGTCCTCTATGTGGACAGGGATTTGAAGTATCACGACCTGTTGCAAGCCTATTCCCGCACGAATCGTGTGGAGAAAGAGACGAAGCCCTTCGGCATTGTTATCTGCTATCGCAACCTTAAAAAACAGACGGATGATGCACTTACCCTGTTTTCAAAGACGCAGGACACCTCCGGCATTATTGTACCGGACTATAACTTCTTCGTCGAGAAATTTAACGAAATGGTCATCAAACTGAAAGAGATCGCTGATACTCCTGCAGCTGTGGACACCATGCAAAGTGAAGAAGACCAAAAGCTCTTCGTTGTCACTTTCCGCGAACTAACAAAGTACTTGCAATCGCTGCATACCTTTATCGAGTTCAGCTTCGACCAGGATGCACTCACGATGTCTGAGCAGGAGTATCAGGACTATAAAAGCAAATATATGCTGCTCTACTCAAAACAGAAAACAGACCGTGAGGTTGTATCTGTTCTGAATGATGTGGACTTCTGTATTGAGCTTATGGAGAGCGACCGAATCAATGTTGCCTACATCATGAACCTTATCCGCAATATCCACTTTGATGATGCGAAGCAAAAGGACTATGACATCAAACATATCAAAGATGAACTTGGCAGGACAGACAACCCACAGTTGCTTAAAAAGGTTGAAATCCTGCAATCGTTCTTGGATACGGTTGTCGCAGGGCTTAACAGCGCCGATGAAATTGACGCTGCCTATAATGATTTCGAGAACGCAGAAAAGCAAAAAGAGATTGAAGCCTTTGCGCATCAAGAGGACATCGACTCTAAGATGCTCACTGATTTCATTTCAGAATATGAGTTTTCCGGTACAATGGATGCCGGGAATATCCGCGACCGGCTTACAAAACCGATGCCGCTTTTGAAGAAGCGCTCACTGGTCAACCGCATCGTAGAGTTTATCAGGAAACACGCAGAGAAATACCAATAAGGAGAATGTGAAATGGACAATTCTATTCAGGCTCATCAGAAAGAGCTTTGCAACAAGCTATGGGCAATGGCAAACGCCCTTCGTGGCAATATGGAAGCCTACGAGTTCAAGAATTATATCTTGGGCATGATCTTTTACTACTATCTTTCGGACAAAACTGAGAAGTACATGGTTAATCTTTTGAAAGATGATGGAATCAGCTATGAAGAGGCATGGGCTGATCCTGAGTACAAGGAAGCTGTTGTAGAGGAAGCGCTGCGCGACCTCGGCTATGTGATTGAGCCGCAATTTCTCTTTCGCAAGATGGTTAAAATGGTGGAGAACCGCTCCTTTGACATTGAGTTTTTACAGAAGGCAATCAACTCGCTGATGGAGTCTACCATCGGCAACGACTCTCAGGATGACTTTGACGGCTTGTTCTCTGATATGCAGCTTGATTCCACGAAGCTCGGACATACAGTTAAAGACCGTAGTGCCGTTATGTCAAAAATTATATCTTCTCTCGATGAAATCAATTTCGGAGTGGAGGACACAAAAATTGATGTGCTGGGTAATGCCTACGAATATCTGATTGGACAGTTTGCAGCAACTGCTGGTAAAAAAGCCGGTGAGTTTTATACGCCTTCGGGACCTGCTGAGTTGCTTTGCCGTATTGCCTGCCTTGGATTGACGGATGTAAAGGATGCAGCTGATCCGACTTGCGGTTCAGGCTCTCTGTTGCTACGTTTGAAAAATTACGCAAATGTCAGAAACTACTACGGTCAGGAGCTTACATCGACTACATATAATCTCGCTAGAATGAACATGATTCTGCGAGGCATTCCATACCGTAATTTCAACATCTATAATGGAGATACCCTGGAACATGACTATTTTGGTGAGAAGAAATTCCGCGTTCAGGTAGCCAATCCACCGTATTCTGCAAAATGGTCTGCTGATATGAAGTTTATGGAAGATCCTCGATTCAACGAATACGGTAAACTTGCCCCGAAGAGCAAGGCAGACTTTGCTTTTGTACAGCATATGGTCTATCACATGGATGAAGACGGACGTGCTGTTGTCCTTCTTCCTCATGGTGTTCTATTCCGTGGTGCTGCAGAAGAGGTGATTCGTAAACATCTTATCCAAAAGCTGAATGTGTTGGATGCCGTTATTGGTCTTCCGGCAAATCTCTTCTTTGGCACGGGCATCCCCGTCTGTGTTCTCGTCCTAAAAAGAGAACGTAACGGTAATGCAAATAACATTTTGTTTATTGACGCTTCTAAGGACTTCGAAGCCGGGAAAAATCAGAATATCCTTCGACAATGTGATATTGATAAAATTGTGGACGCATATCAGCGCCGCGAGGATATTGATAAGTATGCTCATGTGGCAACAATGCAGGAGATTGAAGATAACGGATTTAACCTCAACATTCCCCGCTATGTTGACACTTTTGAGCCGGAAGAAGAAATTGATCTGAATGAAGTGGCTGCGGAAATTCGCAAACTCCAGCGTGAAATGAAAGATATTGATGCGGAATTGAAGCCGTATTTCGATGAGTTGGGTCTGGATTTCCCATTTGATGTGGAGGGCAAATAATTATGGCAAATGTATCCTCAAGTAACGGTCTCGAAAAGTGCCCGAGGCTGCGTTTTCCTGGCTTTGATGAGCCGTGGAAAGTAGTAGAATTGAGTAGCGTATTGAAAGAGAGAAACGAGTTTGCAGAAAAAGATGGAAGCTTTGAACATACTACTCTATCGAAAGACGGAATATTCGGAAAAACAGCACGATATGATCGTGATTTCCTGGTCTCTACCGAAAACAAAAAGTACAAAGTTACGCACATTAATGACTTGTGTTACAATCCGGCGAATCTGAAATTTGGTGTGATTTGTCTAAATAAATATGGGGATGCAATTTTTTCTCCCATATATGTCACTTTTGAAATTCAGAGCGATTACGACGCTGATTTTGTTGGTGAAAACCTATCAAGATGGGATTTCATAAATAAGGCTTTACGGTATCAGCAAGGCACTGTATATGAGCGAATGGCAGTTTCTCCGGAAGATTTTTTGAGCATTAAATGCTATATGCCTTCAAAACGCGAACAAGAGAAGTTATCAAGATTCATTGGTCTCTTAGACGAAAAAATAGTCTCTCAGCAGAAATACATTGACAACCTCAAGAAGTATAAAAGAGGAGTATCAAATGCTATATTTTCTCGAAAAATACGATTTAAACAGAAAGATGGAACCGAGTATCCCGAATGGGATACTAAGCAACTAAGCGAATTGATGGAATTCAAAAATGGAGTAAATGCGCAGAAAGATGCGTTCCTTAAAGGAAACATAAAATGTATTGGTGTTTCAGATGTATATTCCGGTAAGCCCATCTATTCCTGCAATATTATGGGTTCGATTAAGTTGGATTCAGATCAAAAAAGAGAATTCCTAGTAGAATATGGAGATGTCTTATTTCAACGTAGCTCTGAAACGCAAGAAGATATAGGACACGCCGCAGTATATGTAGATGAAAGTCAAATGTCAGTATTCAATGGTTTTGTAATTCGTGGAAAGAAAAAAGCAGAATATGATCCATGGTTTTTGCATTATGAATTACAAACTTCCGATGTACGAAAACAGACCATTCGTTTAGGTGCCGGTGCGCAACATTATAATATAGGTCAAGAATCCCTAGCAAGTATAATAGTAAGACTACCCTCAGCAGATGAACAGAATAAAATCGCTCATTTATTAAAATCTATAGATGCACGAATCACCGTTGAAGAATCAAAAATTAAGACACTGCAAATGGCCAAAGATGGATTAATGCAGAAATTATTTGTTTGAAAAAACAAAACAACTCCCTTATATTAGTAAAAAAATCTAATATAAGGGAGTTGTTTACTTATTCAGAAATAATCAACCTCAAGTAACGGTCTCGAAAAGTATCCAAAGCTGCGGTTTCCGGGCTTTGATGAGTCGTGGAAGGCAATAAAACTTTCTGATGTAGGAGAAGCATCCAGTGGATACGGTTTTCCTGACGCATATCAAGGAGAAAAAACCTCAGAAATACCGTTCTTTAAGGTATCAGACATGAACCTCACTACAAATAAGAGAGTTATGCAACACGCGAATAATTATGTCTCACAATCTACGGTCGAAAAACTGAGAGTACGTCCGTATTCTAAGGATGCAATAATATTCGCTAAAGTAGGAGCAGCGATTTCACATGAAAGAAAGCGTATTGCTATTTCCCCGTTTCTTATTGATAATAATATGATGGCATTCACACCTAAGCGAAAAGAAGATATTGAGTTTATCTACCATTTGTTTCAAAGATTAAGACTTAGTAAATACATTCAGGTTGGTGCTTTACCATCGTACAATGCAAATGATATTCTCAACATCTGCACTTTTTACCCTACATCTGTTATTGAACGCAAGAAAATTGTAAATATTTTAAATTTAATTGAAGAACGAATTGACAAGCAGACAAAAATAATCGCCGCCCTCAAGAAGTATAAAAAAGGTGTCATTCAGCATATTTTTCGTAGTTCGCACACCTTAATTAAAAGATCACAATGGCAACAAGTTCGTCTGGGCGATATATTCAAGAAAGTTTCTCGCAGGAACACAAATGGAAAGATAAAAAATGTAATCACAAACTCAGCTGAATATGGTCTTATCCCTCAGCGAGATTTCTTTGATAAGGATATAGCTGTTGATGGGAACACATCAACTTACTATGTGATTGAGGAAGGAGACTTCGTTTACAATCCGAGGAAATCGAATAATGCTCCGTTCGGGCCGTTCAACCGTTATACTCTTAGTGAACAGGGAATTATCTCCCCTTTATACACTTGTCTTGTTCTTCAAGCTAACATCAACCCATCTTACCTTGCATGGTATTTTAAGAGTGATGCATGGCATAGATATATTTATGACAATGGGTCACAAGGTGTAAGGCATGACAGAGTTTCCATGACAGATAATTTGCTTATGGGGATTCCCGTTATCTACCCTGAGCGCAAAATTCAAGACAATATCGCGAACACTTTGGATTTAATTGAAAGCAGACTTCACCTGGCACAAAATAAATTAGATTTGCTTAATATAGAACGAAATGGCTTTATGCAGCAGCTTTTTATATAAAAAGCTGCTGCATTAGCCCTTCCTTTAGGTCAGTCAAAAAAGTGAGTGCATTTTCTTCACTTATGATCTTTTCATCGAGTTTTGAGAGGAAGTCTATAATTGTCCTTTGTGTGTTCTCATCAGGGTATGACAATGTGAGCTTACCCAATTCGCTTGCCTGAATATGGACAACTGATTTTCCCTGAGCTATACGAGCAATTTTAGCATTGACAACATGATTGAGTAGATAACTTATTATGCGCCCATCTACCTTGCTACTACGAAAAATATTGAGGTCACCTGCAAGGATGACGCCGGGCAACATGACGCAGGAAGCCGTAGAAATTTCTTCCGGAGTTTCGCCAGAAGTCGGAATTACGACATCTCCCACACAGCTCAGATATAGTTCATCAACTTTTGCCTGTGTATGACGCTTGATGTTGGTTATAACCTCGTTATAGGTGGTATAAAGCTCTCCATAGAGGATAAAAGGCGTCCCTTCCTCAGATATATCAGCTTTAGACAAAGAAGCTCCTTTGACGAAACTGCCGAGTTCACTCATCCTTGTAGTCGTCCATTTCGCATTTTTGAGCGGGCATGACTTTGGCAAAAGAATCTGCCTAATCGCACCTCTTTTATACTTCTTGAGAGCATCGACGAGCTGCCGTTGTTTGCCTATCCTTTCTTCGAGCGCATCAATGAAAGCGGAGATTTTATGCTGCTCTCGTAGAGAAGGAATATAGAGCCTGATAGGACGGATTTGCGGGTATTTAAGGTTCCATGTATCCGATGTCAACCCCTGTGATTTCTTCCTGAATTCATTTATCAGATTTGAGGTTTTGAATAAGGCAGCAAAATAACGATTGTCAATTTCTTCGATAGGCATCAACACGGTATATGCAGGGCTAACTATTCCATCGTAGTTGGAAACTCCATTTGCCCCTTGCCACATCCGCATAGAGTTATACACCATATCATCTTTGCGAACAACTTTGTAGTTGCTCTTATCTTCGCTCGAATTGTCCTTCCCCTCGATCTCTGAACGAGGCATTACGCCATCATTCATTGTTACAGAAAGAAGCTCCATATCGCCAGCTCCCCGCTGACCACGCTCGACATAAATATCACCTATCTGGCATTTCCTATACGGCTCATCAAACTCCGGAAACCGCAATTTCGGATACTTTTTGAGACCGTTACTTGAGGATGATAATGCCTTGTTTGCATCTCCACATGATAATGTTTGTGGAGGTGGTCAACATGACTAAAAATACACAATTTAAGACGTTGCTGAATTCTTGGTTAAATCAGAAGAAACCAATGATCACACCGTCAACCCATGCCAGCTTTACTCTAATTGCCGAAAATCATCTTATTCCATATTTCGGTAAACGTAAGATTGGCAGTATCACTGAGGCGGATATTCAGAGCTATATTACTTATCTCCATAATTCCGGCCGGTTGGACAACACAGGCGGATTGACTGTAAAGACAATCCGTGATGTTATTCTTGTACTCAGACTTGCAATGGAGTATGCTTATAAGGAGCGGGCTATTCCATTGTTGAATTGGGATCTCATCGAATACCCCAAAGAACTTGGAGTCAAAAAAGTCAATTCACTGTCCAAAGATCAGGAACAAACCCTTATTCAGTGCATCTACATGGATTTGAACAGAAAAACGGCGGGTATTCTAATTGCACTGTTTACTGGGGTTCGGATCGGCGAGCTTTGTGGACTTCAAATGAAGGACATTTCCCTCACAGATAAGACAATTAACATCAATAAGACTGTGCAGCGCATTTATGATAAGCGGAAACAGTCATCCTATCTTCATATAGGGCCGCCTAAGACAAAGACATCGGCCAGGACAATTCCTGTTCCGTCGCTCCTTATGAACATTATCAAGAAGTTTTACACAGAAAATCCGAATCACTATTTTTTGACCGGAAAGACAAAGCCGACTGAACCACGTACATACCGGCAATTTTTTGCGAGATTTCTCAAAAGAAACGGGCTGCAGAAAGTAAAATTTCATGAGATCCGCCATACATTTGCGGTACGGGCAATCGAAATACCAGAATTTGACATTAAATCGCTCTCTGAGATTCTGGGGCATAAAAATGTTTCCTTTACCTTGAATGTCTACGGAAGCGCCAACCTTCAGCAAAAGGTGAAGTGTATGAATCTACTAAATGAGTTACTGTAGCTATGGAAAGGCGCCAGCCGGGGTTTCCCTGACTGGCGCTGCTCATGTTTGATTGTGATTTAGAGCTTTGACGATTGCCATCACATTCTTTAGATTCTCATGGCTTAACAATTTTATCTCGTCCAACACTTCTTTATACTCAACAGGGTGATCGCTGCCGTCATCAAAAAATTCGGCTGGAGTGACGCCGAGATACTCACAGATATAGAAAAACACCTGCATTGATGGAAAACCATTTCTATTTTCCAATGAATTGATATATCCGGGACTCTGGCCAATGGAAAGACTCATATCCCTGGCAGAGACACCTTTTTCTGTTCGTAATTTTATTAAACGCTGATAAAACAAATCTTCAAACAGAGCGACCACCTTTTTATTCGATTGTATCCCACAAGGCGGTAAATTATATCTGGTATGACTATATATTTCGATTGTCCTGTCTGATTGTATTGGATATTATTAAATTATCATATGATATATTCAGATACGAGGGAGGAAGCAAATGACAAGGATAAAACGTAATAAGTTCGGAATGGGTATCCTTGTGGCGTTTATTTGTCTATGCGCAGTTGGATGCCATGACTCTGGCGGAGATCAAGATATGCAACTGGAAGCGATTTCCGAAACAGAGGAAGGACTGTATATTTCAAATACCGCACCTGAAAAATGTTATCTGTGCGGAACTCCTGAACAATCTCTGCTCCCTTTTTACGAAGGTCAAACCAATCTTGGTATTATCAGTCTGAATACATTTGAGTTTGTCCCGATTGAAATTAACCGCTATAATGATTATGGAAATTTGATTGAAGAGCCAGCGGGCTTTTCGTCTACCAGTATGCAAAATACGGGAGAAAATGGCTTTACTGCCTACGTTACACCCAATCATGACCGAGGTTATGCTAACGCTACCATATATTTTGAAAATGATAAAGAATTGAACATAGACAAAGCGGCTGATTTTCTTTGCACAGAATGTCTAAATCAGACTCTTGAAGAGTGCTGGAATGATGACCCTTTCGGTATGGGGGTAATTAACTTCGAGACAGAAGAAATTCGATTGCTTGAGAGGAACATAACTGCGTTTACGTTTGATGACTTTTATGTATCCTGTGATTTAAGAACTTCAGATGATTCAGGCGGAGATTCCCATCAAATGGATTTGCTTATTTTCTACTGCCCGGAAAGGTATCAATAAATCTACGCCAGTTAAACTTTTTTTGCTATAATGGATATAGATAAAACTGCGATACGAGGAGTTTCCACATGGACATTGCTATTTCTTCAGATTCAAATGAAAAAAAGATTTACCAGGACAGCACCCATGAACTTGTTTCAAAAATTGCTTATCTGATAGGGGTACCGAAGCGAATCTTTGAGAATATACATGAGCCACCGGAACAAGAAGTGTTTGCTCAGATGGACAGCGAAAAGAGTACCAGAATTATTCGCCATCTATCCATTATCCGGACGAGCATACAGAGAAACTATCGGGCAATCAACCGGAAAATGAAGACAGAATATCTATCCATTCTATCGATGCCGGAATACGTCCCGGCGGAAAGTATGCGCTATTTGGAGTCAGAGGGGATTTACTTCATCAAAAAATCAAGTACAAAGCTGTTTCAGCACATTATCGAGCTTAACCGCATTATTTCGAATAGAATCAATAACTGTAAGCCCTTCTTCCCGCTATGGCTTAACTGGAAATATATCCAGGATCTGTTTATTATGCCAGATGGCTTTACCGAAACAGGTACGAAAAACGCCGCAACGCTCTACTATCAGCACAAACAAGATTATCCTTACCAGATGTATATGAACTGGAATCCGTCAAATGAGGGAAATATCTTGTATAATGACAAGAAATTTGTCACTCTTTTGTATCGATGGCATGGAGACACGTTTACCGAGTACAACCGGGTTTCAGATGTAAGCACTTATGTAAAAGGAAGTATTCAGGAGTTTATTGGTGACAGTACACAAGCAGTTATCGTTGTTGATTGTGAAAACTCCGATCCATATAAACTGTGTGCTACCCTGAAAGGCTTAGATTATAGGAATACGGCAAAAATATCGAGAATCCTTTTGTTCGACGATATACATACAGCATCGGCCTGGAGGATTTTGGATAACTTTACAAAGATTTCTGTAGAGCATATTTTGACAGAACGTGTGAAGCAAAACAAATCTCTGGTTGACATTAAATTGACGGCAAGGGCCTGTCAGGAACACTATCAAAATCATGTAGATTCCTTTATTATTGTATCCAGCGATTCCGATTACTGGGGATTGATTTCTTCACTTCCAGAAGCCCGCTTTCTCGTTATGGTAGAAAGAGAAAAATGCAGCCATGCAATGAAGCAAGCCCTTGCAGAATCAGGTATTTTTTATTGCTATATTGATGATTTTTATTCAGGGAATGCAGATGGTATAAAAATGAGTGCTTTGTTCAAAGAAATGTACCGGTATTTGGATCATTCGATTCACTTAAATGTAAACGATATGTTTGCAGAAGCTCTGCGCATTACCCGACTTACCATGACCGAAGCTGAAAAACGTCAGTTCTATGATAAATATATCCGCCCTATGCATCTCGTTATAGATTCAGAAGGCAACGTAAGTATTGAATTAAAAAGATAGGAGGCGCAACCTAATGTTAAATAAACCAGATTTTATTGATGAAGAACAGAATTACCTATTAAACAGTTTATTGACACTCACACAAAAGAACCCAGCTATATGGGAATGCGTTGAGTACAATCCATTGTCTTTTTTATCATCGGAGGAAGATGATGGAACGATAAGTGCCTGCATCGTTCAGATGTTTGTTTTTCAGTCAGAACTCAATCAAGTAGAATTTGAATTAGAACTTTCTGAGCATATTGATATTACGACAGGAAAAGGCGACATTTATATAACATTGGAGAAGCAGTCACCAGACAGTTATGATAAAATAGATACAGGCCTGTCATTTGAAACGGAATATGAGGATTGTGCAGCAGAACAGATTCAGTCTCAGTTCGGGAATCATGTTGCTGCTCAAATGGCGGAGGCTCTCGTCCCGCCAGCATTACAATCGGATGCAGCATCCTCCGCACTGCAATGGGCAATTTTTAATGTTGAAGGTGATACGCCGTTGAAATTTAAGGAAAGCAGCTTATACAAACTTGGAGAAGCGCTGTTTGATTCCCGACGTTTTTTAGAGTTTCACCGATGTGTTCTGGACTGCTCATATCGAGAGAAGCTTATGGCAGAACTTAATTAAAAATCAAAGGATGTAAATAATTATGGAAACTGATCACCAGCTAAGAGTCTTATATCTGTACCAGATATTGCTCCGTCACTCCGATGTCGATCATCCTGTCTCCACCAAAGAACTGATTGACATGATGGAAACTTATCATCAAATCAAACTGCACCGGACAACCATCCCTAAATACATAGAACTGCTGAATGCCGGTGGCCTTGAAGTGATGGAGATTCGTTCCCGCGAAAAGAAATATTATCTCAATGACCGTCTGTTTGAACTGCCAGAAGTGAAATTGCTGATTGATGCGGTGCAGTCTTCAAAGTTTATCTCCGTAGGCAAAAGCCAGACGCTGATTTCTAAACTGATGGCACTTACCAGTGAAGCCAATGCGGCGAAACTCAAGCGCAATCTATATGTGACCGGACGTGTTAAATCGGACAACGAAAAGAGCTACTACATTGTCGAAGCAATCAATGATGCGATTAACGAAGGTAAACGGATTTCATTCTACTATACGGATTACAATACTCAAAAAGAGCGTGTGCTGAAGAATGAAGGATTACCGTATGTTCTCAGCCCCTATGCGCTGATATGGGATGGTGACTTCTACTATGTCCTGGGTATGAATCATGGCCGGAATCAAATCAATACCTTCCGGGTAGATCGGATCAGCAGACAGCCGGAAATTCTTGATGAGGCAGCGACATCGGCACCAGACAGCCTGAATCTGGCAAATTATTCGCGCGAGGTCTTTCGGATGTACGATACGGAGGAACCGATTGAAGTATCGCTGCTTTGTGAAAACAGTCTGATGAAACATCTGATAGATCACTTTGGTCTGGATGTAGAGACGGAAACTGTAGATGACAATCATTTCAGAGCAAGAGTATTGGTTTGTACCAGCCCAACTTTTTACCGCTGGGTCTTTGGTTGGTGCGGCAGAATGAAGATAGAAAGCCCTGCTTTCGTACTGGATGAATATCATCGGATGGCGAGGGCTGCGCTGGAATGAGTCTGTTTCAGAGTTAATGGAGACGGTAACTGTATGAACCGACAACGAATGAACAATCCAAATAAGAAATATAAGGAACTAAAGCAGAAGCAAAAAGCCCGTATCTCCGATTTGATGTATCGGGAAACCGATCGGTTTCTGCAGGAAAAGAAGCAACCACCGGATGATAATGAAGTTGTTCAAATTGCTGAGCGGGTATACTGTCGTATTCAGGGGCGTGGATTCTGGATTCCTTATGGCGAAGTGTTGAATGAATACCAAAAAAAATGTCCACATATTCTCCAGCGACTACAAGAATCCGGTTTGCCACAGCACTTGCTTCCCAAAACGAAAAAAGAACCATCTGCTGACTCAATGGGCACATCAAAGGCGAAACAGCGTAAAACAAAAGGACACAGACGGCAAAAGCCACAAGAAATTCCTCTTCCCGAACAGGATGATACCTTTTTCTTTATTGCCGGTTATACTTCCGGCGGCGCTCCCTATGGTGTGACCTGGGAGGAAATGGGATTAGAACCATGGGAGGAAATCGAATAAGCAATGATATTTCGCACGAGATGTCACCAACTGGCGACATCTCATTTTTCTGGCAAAATATCCCTTGCAAGAAGAACAGATGTTCGCTATAATATAAATATCTGAAACGAGCCGTTTCATTTAGAATGTGAGGAATGACCATGAGAAGCAAGAACCCGGAAGTGATGAATGCAATCTGTACCTTTGTTGACCAGTATTACCGTGAACACCACGCCTCTCCGTCTGTAAATGAGATTGCACAAGGCGTCGGCGTGTCAAAGGCGACTTCCTATCGCTACCTTGTCGCCATGAATGAGCGCGGTATGCTTTCCTATGATGGCAAAACCATTGTGACAAAGCAGGTCGGCAAATGTACCTCCGGGTATTTTTCCGCACCGGTGGTTGGCAGTATCCGCTGTGGTGACCCGGAGCGTGAAGAGGAAAGTGTAGAGGAATATGTAAGCCTTCCCAAATCCATTTTCGGAGAAGGGAAATTTTATATTCTCCGCGCTAAAGGCGACTCCATGGTAGATGCGGGCATCGAGGATGAAGATCTGATCGTTATCAGAATACAAGATACAGCGGCGGTCGGCGATATTGTCGTCGCGCTGGATGAGGACAATGAGAACACTCTGAAAATCTTTGGTGGAATTGATGAGGAAAACGGAGATGTGATTCTTCGATATGCGAATCAAACAAAGTATCCGGACAAAGAAATTCGAGTGAAGCAGCTCATTGTACAGGGCGTGGCAAAACACGTCATCAAGGCCCTGTAACACTGGCCTTTACGATAAATCAGGAAAGGATGTGTTCTGACAATGGAAACCTACGATGTGCGCTGCCCAATCTGCGGGGAGCTGAACCATAATCTCTATCTGGAGGAAACGGATGGCTGGATGGAGTGCGAGCATTGCCATCAGGCAGTGCAGATACTGGCATATGCTAAAACGAAGCCAATCCCTGTTTATACCGGCAGGGAGCTGGCAGAGAAATTTTTGACGTCAACAAAGTGACAAGGCCATGGAGGGAGGATGGACTTATGCAGGAAAAAGAAATTTGGCGACCATTCTCATGGCATTGTCCAAATTGCGGTGAAATCTCCGTTGGATATAAGAATTCCAGCGGCACGATCAAGGTGGAATGCTCAAAATGCCATGCAGTAATGGTCAGAAAAGTAATGGGGCGTCGGCATGACCGAATTGACATCTACGCCCCCAAAGGTGAAGTCAATGAGACTGGGCGGCTCGCCAGTCTCTGACAAAAAATGAATACACAGGTATAACGACGGACAGGTTGAGATGAAACAGGCTGTGTAAATCCTGCTCCAGGTCACATACCTTAACAGTTCCAGAGGTTTAACCAGACATTACATGAGAGGCCGCTGGCAGAATTGGATTCCAATTTTGGAGTCCGGCTCTGTCGGCGGCCTTCTTTTGTTTTCCGTCAGGGCTTTTAAAAAATATCGAAAGCCTGATATGCATTAAGGGCTGAGGATACAAATATTGCACTGATCCAGTTTTAGGGAAGTGCGGTATCGGTACCCTTCTCTTTTTGCGCTCATTTTCAGGCTGTGAGATGGGAAACCGCTGCGGAGTTTGTATCCTTTGTCGCTTTTCGCACGGGCGGAAAGGGAAAATTATGTATTACGATCCGATGGAATGTGGAATGAGAATCTCAAAACTGCGCTTGGAATGTGGCAAGACCCAGCAACAGATGGCCGACAAGCTGAACATTAGTCTGGATCATTACAGGGCGCTGGAAAACGGAAGACGCGGTGGTTCACTCGACCTGCTGATTGAACTTGCTATTACATTTGACATATCTCTGGACTATCTGATCCTTGGACGAGTGAAATATTCAGACACGGAGCGTATTCAGCGAGAACTGGAAAACATAATGGGTCAAATTGGGCAGCTGAAGGCTTCTCTTTAATCTACCGTGACAAACTCGACCAGTACCGTGACAACGAGTCACTCTGGAAACAATTCGGATTCATCTACAATTTAATCACAGCCAGAGAAACTGGCTGTGAACCTTGAAAACTGAATAACCATTCATCGGGTACTTTACCGTATGTCAGAGCCGGACAGGCAGTACGCCACGACTCTCCACCTGGAGATGAGCGAACCATACTTGCCACAAATACCGGATTGCAACCGGCAGGGCCAGGACGGCATACAGGGATAATGATACTTCTGTAATTCGCAGCCCGGCCACGAGGAAGGCGGGGAGGTTAGATGCCTATGGAGCAGCCCAGCAAGCTGCCGCCTGATGATTTCCCGCTTCTCAGGGGTGTCGAGGACAAATGTGAGAAAATAACCGCTTAAGAAATTTTCGGGAGCCATGACCGGGAAGGTTATTCCCGTGTTCTGGCTCCTTTAACATACCCACAAGAAAGGAGTACACACAATGGATCGAGATTTCAAACAATATCATCGCGGAGAGATATACTTCGCCAACTTAAATCCCGCCTACGGCTGTGAGCACGGTGGTATCCGCCCTGTGCTGATCCTGCAGAATGACGTAGGCAACTTCTATTCACCTACATTGATCGTCACACCTGCTACAAAGCAGGCAGACAAAAAGCCATATCTGCCGACACACGTTGTTCTGAGCAAGATTCCCGGAATGAAATATGACGGAGAATCGTTGTTCATGTTGGAGCAACTGCGGGTGATTGATAAGCACCGTCTGCGTGGCTACGCTGGGCGGCTGACCAAAGCTCAGATGGAACTGATTGATAAAGCGGTATGTGCCAGCCTGGGGCTTTCCCAGGACGGTGTATGACGCGCCTGACCCGGCAAGGAAATGACAGGGCTTCCCTAATCTGTCTTTGCCCTATTTGCCGGGAGAACTTTGAGATCACAGGGACTTATCGTATCCGGCGGGCAAATTACAGGCAGACAGTAAAGGAAATCTGCACTTACTGCCAGATTCGTATGGGTTATGACTACTATGTAACATCGGCAGCGGAACGGGGGTGATGAAATGGCTGAAGCACTGCGGATTGACCCAGAGTTTGAGTCTAAAATTCCACCTCTGACTGAGGAAGAATACCAGCTGTTGGAAGAAAACATTCTTCAGGACGGCGTTGTGCTGAATCCGTTGATTGTCTGGAACGGCTGCATCGTAGATGGCCATAATCGCTTTCGTATCATTCAAGCACATCCGGAAATCAAATACACAGTCTTTGAAAAGGAGTTTCCTGACCGCTATGCCGCCATTGCTTGGATTTGCTGTAACCAGCTCGGACGCCGGAATCTTACGCCACAGCAGAAGAAATATCTGATTGGACAGCGGTATGAGGCGGAAAAACAAACAGCGAGTTTTCATGGAAATCAACACACTTTAGCTAATGAAAGTGGTGGTGGACAAAATGTCCACCACCAGAAAGTCGAAAAAACCGCAGAAAGAATTGCCCGCGAAAACAATACAAACGAGCGATATGTCCGCCGAGCTGAACGATATGCTATGGGGGTGGATGCTGCTGATGAGATAGAACCTGGAATTAAGAAAGAGTTACTTTCTGGTTCCATTAAGCCTACGGATACTGCTGTTGCAGCTATTGCCAAAGCTGACCCGGATGCTCGCCCTGCATTGGTTGAACAGCTGCGTCAGCCAAAGCAGCTGCCAGATAAAACATCAGCCCCAGTTCAAGAGCAAATACCGACAGAAATTGAACCTTCATCAATCACTGATGATGAAGTTCAGCCAGAGTCAGAGCGGGAAGAAGCAGAGCATCCTACCCGCCCCATGACAGAAATCCAAAAAATCCTTGCGATTTCATCCGGCATGGAAACTACGGAAGAACTGGCAGATGAAAGCACCATGTTCTATGAACTGGAGGATGCGGTATCCACCATGATACGCCGATGTCTCCGCTGCTTTGAAAGCTATCCGGGACTTTTAAATAAGAAATCGTACCGCCGCAAGGTACTGAAAATATTCAAAGAAGCCATTCAATTCATTCACAAAATCGAACAGGAGGAACCAACATGAAGAACCTGATTAACTGCCCCTTTGACGAGATGATGATCTACAGCAAGAACCTGGAAGTCCCTCGTAACGCTTACCAGAGGGAACTGAATCCCAACCGTGTCCGCAAGATCGCGGCAGAATTTGACGAGCATATCGCCAATGACCCGAAGGTCAGCTTCCGTGACGGTCACTACTATGTTTTTGACGGTCAGCACACTATTGCCGCCAGAAAGCTCCGCAACGGCGGTCAGGACTTGCCTATCCGCTGCAAAGTGTTCTATGGTCTCTCCGAACTGGATGAGGCTATTTTGTTTGCCCAGCAGACTGGTACTTCCGCTCAGCTCACCGCCGGTGCGAAACTGCGTGCGCTGATTTACGGCAATGACCCGGATGCGGTGGCGTTCCTGAAAGCCACGGAGGATGTAGGCTTACGGCTGGACTACAACCAGGACAGAGGCAAGTGCCGGATCGGCTGCGTTGGCACTGCCTACTCCATCTACAAAAAGGTGGGAGAAAAAATTTATAAGGAAGGAATGCAGCATATTGTAAATGCCTGGGACGGCGCTCCGGATTCTCTTCGCTTTGAGATTCTGCTTGGCGTGGTATTCTTCGTGGATCTTTATCACGATGAATATAGTCCTAAGCGCCTGGTTGAACAGCTGCGTCGGTACGATCCGCTTACCATTTACCGGGAAGGCCGTTCCCTTGGTGTGAATATGGCTGGGTACAAAAAATATATGTATCAGGTTTATCGAATGTACAACGGAAACAGCCGTCGCTATATGTTGCCTCTTAAATTTTAGTTTCTATAATGCTAGTAGCTTGATGTCGGCGGAGAGGAGGTAGCGGGTCTATGGAATATTATGACGGGAAAGTTCCCATTCATTTGAAGATGACATTAACAGCGAAGGAGGCAGCTGAGTACAGCAATATTGGAATAAACAAGATTGATAGTATGTTGCGTGCACCAGGCTGTCCGTTCGTTTTATTTGTAGGTACAAAAAAATTAGTAAAACGTAAAGAATTTGAAGAGTACATCAGTCAGAAACTTGTAATCTGATGAGCTATACTCTTGAGGGTTTAGGGCCACTGTGATATAATCTGAGTGTTGCAGTGGAACCTTTCCCGCCTGTGGGAAAGGAGTTTCACATGGGAAAAAATCTCAAAGGCAAAGAATGTGGCAAAGGAATCTGCCAAAGAAAGGACGGGTTGTATTGCGCGAGATTTGTAGATAAATCGGGAAAAAGACACGAAAAGTATTTTCGTACTATTCCAGAAGCGAGAAATTGGATTGAAGAAGCAAAATATGCGGATAAGCATGAAGAGGTGTTTGTGCCATCTGATACAATAGTCGATGAATGGTTCGATTTTTGGATTGAAAATATTGTAGGGGATTTGGCACCTAACACGCTCAGAAATTATCGTGAACGATATGTTAATAATATCCAGCCGGTAATTGGGAGAATGCTTTTATCCAATGTACGGCCTATGCACTGTAAGAAAGTGTTAATTCAAATGGATGCGGATTATGCTGGTTCTACGATTCGACAGACATACATTACTATGGGCACAATGTTCAAAGCTGCATTGATGAATGGCATGATTTCCAAACATCCGATGGATGGTGTCCGATATACGAAACCAGTCAGGACAAAAGATGATATTCGTTTTCTTACACGAGAAGATCAAAAGAAGTTTCTCGAAGTGGCTAAACGATCTCATAATTATAACCAGTATGCGTTGATTCTTGAAACGGGATTGCGGACTGGTGAGATGATTGGCTTGACTTGGGATGCGATTGATTTTAATAAGAAGACACTCACCGTAAATAAGACACTGGAATACAGACATGGACAGCATTTTTGGCGTGCTGGGCCTCCTAAAACGCAGAACAGCTATCGTACAATACCTTTGACGGATAAAGCTTATGAAATCCTGAAGACGATATATGATAGCCGTACTGATAGAAAGGAGTCTCCATTACTCTCGCAAACACTGGAGTATATTGACAGGCGTACAGGTACTACTGCTCGTCTGGTTATGCACGATCTTGTCTTTATTAACTGGAGAACGGGGGAGCCTGCAAAAAACAGCTCTTACGATACCCATCTGTATAAGCTCTGTGATGAAGCCGGGATCGATCGTTTCTGTATGCACGCATTGCGTCATACTTATGCAACAAGGGCTATTGAGAGTGGTATGCAGCCAAAGGTTTTGCAAAGCCTTCTTGGTCATGCAAGTATTAAAACCACAATGGATAGATATGTCCATGTAACAGATGAATCCCTTGATCTAGCTGTAAGGCAATTTGAAAGGAATCGGGTATCCTGATATAAAACCCTATATAGTTAAATGAGAAAATGGTGTAAAAATGGTGTAGTGCCACCGAAAGGGAACCCGAAAAACCTTGTAAATACAACAAAAACAAAGGAGATGTAAAGATATATGAAACTAGGTATCGTAGGTCTTCCCAACGTGGGAAAGAGCACACTTTTCAATTCCCTGACCAAGGCGGGAGCAGAATCCGCCAACTATCCCTTCTGTACCATCGACCCTAACGTGGGTGTGGTAACAGTTCCGGATGACAGACTGAAAGCACTGGGCGAGATGTATCATTCCAAGAAGGTAACTCCCGCAGTGATCGAATTCGTGGATATCGCAGGTCTGGTAAAGGGTGCCTCCAAGGGTGAGGGACTGGGCAACCAGTTCTTAAGCAATATCCGTGAAGTGGATGCTATCGTACATGTGGTAAGATGTTTCGAGGATCCTAATGTCATCCATGTGGACGGCAGCGTGAACCCTCTGCGTGATATCGAGACCATCAATCTGGAGCTGATCTTCGCAGATCTGGAAGTACTGGAGAGAAGACTGTCCAAGGTAGTCAAGGCAGCCAGAATGGACAAGACCTATGCCAAGGAGCTGGCACTGCTTGAGCGTATCAAGGAGCATCTGGAGAGCGGTAAGATGGCAAAGAGCCTGGATGTTACCGATGAGGATGAACTGGCTCTGTTAAAGGAATACAATCTGTTGACTTATAAGCCTGTGATCTATGCAGCCAATGTAGCCGAGGATGATCTGGCAGATGACGGTGCATCCAATGAGATGGTGGCAAAAGTAAGAGAGTTCGCAGCCGGTGAACACAGTGAGGTATTCGTGATCTGTGCACAGATCGAGGAAGAGATCTCCGAGCTGGATGATGATGAGAAGGCAATGTTCTTAGACGACCTGGGATTAAAGGAATCCGGTCTGGAGAAACTGATTAAGGCAAGTTATCATATCTTAGGTCTGATGAGCTTCCTGACTGCAGGAGAGGATGAGACCAGAGCATGGACCATCAAGATTGGCACCAAGGCACCTCAGGCAGCCGGCAAGATCCACTCCGATTTCGAGAGAGGCTTCATCAAGGCAGAAGTAGTAAACTACAAGGATCTGCTGGAGCAGGGCTCTCTGGCCGCTGCCCGTGAAAAGGGTCTGGTCGGCATGGAAGGCAAGGATTATGTAGTGCAGGACGGCGATGTGATCCTGTTCCGCTTCAACGTGTAATACTAAGATCCGCAATAGACAGATTACGAGACTGCTTGCAGGCAGAGTAATCTGTCTATTAGCGGATCAAACATACATGAGCAAGTAGGGCGACAGCCCGGAATGCGAATGTATGTGCCGGATTCGGGAGCGCGAAGCGCGCAGAAGCCGGATAGTACCAAGAAAGGAAATAAATATTATGATGAATGCAGGAGATATTGCATTTCCCCATTTAGGCATTTACCTGGAGAATGTTCCCAGAAGCTTTTCCGTATTCGGTTTCGAAATCGCCTTTTACGGCCTGATCATCGGAATCGGGGTACTGGCAGGCATTCTGATGGCGGTGCATCAGGCAAAGGTGACAGGAGAAAATCCGGATACGATCTGGGATTTCGCCATTTATGCCGTGATCTTTTCCGTGATCGGAGCCAGAATCTATTACGTGGTCTTTGCCTGGGACTATTACAAGGACAATCTGTTAAGCATCTTCAATACCCGTAACGGCGGTATGGCGATCTACGGCGGTGTGATCGGAGCATTCCTGACACTGCTCATTTACTGCAGGATCAAGAAGATCAACCCGTTCCGGCTGGGAGATCTGTGTGTGCCAGGGTTGATCCTGGGACAGATCATCGGCCGCTGGGGTAACTTTATGAACCGTGAAGTATTCGGGGAATATACGGACAGTTTTCTGGCCATGCGGCTTCCTATCGAAGCTGTGCGCAGCCGGGATATTTCTGAGAATGTAGCAGCTCACATTATCGATGGGACCAATTACATTCAGGTACATCCCACTTTCCTCTACGAGAGCCTGTGGAATCTGATGATCCTGATCCTTATGCTAGTGTACCGCAAGCACAAAAAGTTCGAGGGTGAGATCTGTCTGCTGTACTTCGGAGGCTATGGTCTTGGCAGATTCTGGATCGAAGGTATCCGGACAGATACCCTGTTTATCCCCGGAACGACCCTCGCCGTATCACAGGTATTATCCTTGTGCATGGTGATCTTCGCAGTGGTGACGGACGTTGTGGTACGTATCCGCCCTGTCTCTTATACACATCTCCGAGCCCACGAGACCGTACTAGATCTCGT
>ENA-UADO01000157-UADO01000157.1-human-gut-metagenome-genome-assembly--contig:-NODE-157-length-28258-cov-11.601886_pt1 | contig 28258 bp, 20 predicted proteins | sample MGYA00244266_ERZ654262 | MGnify/ENA primary metagenome ERZ654262 (study PRJEB26926, sample SAMN06165164) | human gut metagenome | biome: ENVO:00009003; feature: ENVO:2100002; material: ENVO:00002003... | reverse complement strand
AGACAGATTCTATTTGTACAAATTCGATAAATTTGTGAAGATTATTTTGTAAATAAATTAACGCTTAAAAAGCACTCAATCACTTGCGAAAAGATGAAAATAATGTTATAATTATAAAAATGCGTTTTGTGTATTTTTAAAGTTTTTTGTTGTGAATGCACAAAATGTATAAATAAGTGGAGGTGTATCTACATATTATGAAGAAATTTTCCTATGTTGCTAAGGATACCTCGGGAAAAACCATAAAGGGTATCTATGAGGCTGAGGATGCACAGGAAGTACTGGACAAGATCCACGAACAAGGTCTTTTCTGTATAAGTTATACAGAAGCATTGGGCGGTGCAGGCAAACAATCTGTGCACAAGTTCAATACTAAGGAACTTGCTTTCTGCTGCCGTCAGCTTGCGGCAATGATGACATCGGGTCTTACCATTGTTAAAGCGCTCGACATTCTCTATAAGGAAGAGGAGAATAAGGGTGCAAAGGATGTTTGGAGAAGCGTTTATGACGATGTTCAGAAAGGTCAGAGCTTTACCGAGGCCCTCGATACAAGAAGAGGAAGCTTTCCGGACTTTTTCATCTCAATGGTAGACGCAGGTGAGACCTCAGGTACGCTCGATATGACAATGCAGCGTCTGAGCGATTACTATGCAAACTCAAACAAGTTGAACAATAAGGTAAAGAGTGCGATGACTTATCCTATCATACTTGGCGTTCTTTGTATCGTCATGGTAATCGGTATGTTTACGTTCATCATGCCTATATTTGCAGGTCTTATGCCAGAGGATCAGATGCCTGCACTTTCTAAGGCTCTCTTCTCATTCAGTGACTTTTTCAAGGCAAAATGGTATATCATTCTTATCGTGGTCGTTGCTTTGATATTCGGTTGGATATACGCCTTGAAAGTACCGTCAGTCAGACTTAAATTTGACTACATAAAGATAAAGATGCCTGCCGCCGGAAAGCTTATGGTAAAGATCTACGAGGGTCGTTTCGCAAGAACTCTTTCATCACTTTATTCAAGCGGTATCCCAATGGTAGAGTGTCTTGAACGTTCGTCAAGAATACTTGGAAATGCTTATGTCGATAAGATGTTCATTCAGGTAGTTGATGAAGTTAAGCAGGGCGCACCGCTTTCAGCGTCACTTGCAAAAACAGAGATATTTGAAGGAATGTTTACTTCCATCATCTATGTCGGTGAGGAATCAGGTGCTCTCGATGAGATCCTTGAGAAAACTGCTGACTACTATGAGGAAGAAGCAGACGCAGCCGTTACAAGACTTGTAGGACTTATGGAACCATTGCTCATCGTATTCATGGGTGTTGCGATCGGTCTTTGCCTTGCGGGTATCTTCCCACTGCTCTACGGTTCATTGTCAGGTCTGGAAAACTAAGGGTCTGCATTTTATGTTCGTTAATTTTAAATATCTCCTCTCCTTTAAAACGGAGAGGGAAGATATTTGTTTTGAAAAATAATTTAAGAGGTGAAGGAATAAATGCTATCATTTGATATTTCTGATAGACAAATCAACATTGTTAAAGGTGATAACTCCTCTAACAAGATAAGGATCGAGAGATCTTTGCAGGTAGACATTCCTGAGAATATGATCCTTAATGGTGAGGTCATCAACCTTTCAGGTCTGTCTGAGTTACTGCTCACTCAGATCAAGGCTGAGGACATGATGGATAAGGACGCTATCGTTACTTTTTCATCGAGCAACATCGTATTCAAGGAGCTTGTAGTTCCAAAGGCAAAGGGTAATGAGTTCCTGCTTATGGTACAGAACCATATGAGCCAGGAAATGGGTATCACAGATGAGTATTCTATCTCATATACAGTAGTAGGTGAAGCAGGTGAGGATAATCCTGGTGCAGTGAAGGTACTTGCAACAGCTTGCCCTAGTACGATAGTTGAAAGCTACAGAAAGCTTTATAACATTATGGGCATGAACCTCAGATCTGTTAACATCGGATGTAACTCTATCGCAAGAATCGTTCTTGCTGACAAGTCCAACATGGAGAAAATGCCACTGTTGGTTTGCCAGATCGATAAGAACTTCCTTGGTCTTACACTTTTTGAGAATGGACAGATGGCATTCGCCAGATACGTTCCTATCTCAGAAGAAGATTATGATTCTGACGATTATATCACTGAAGCTCTTAATGAGAACATCTTCAGAATGGAGCAGTTCAATAAGGCAAGAGGAGGTTCAGGACTTGAAAATGTTATTCTCTATGGCTTTATCGAGGACTACATCAAACTCGTTGACGCTCTTGACGGTCTTGATATAAAGGCTTCTGTTCTCGGTGTGCCTGCTCAGATCACAGGTTTTGAGAACTTCGAGTTTACAGTATTCGCTAATGCTATCGGTGCTCTCTATAAGAGAAACAAGGCAACAGAGAAGATCAATCTCCTCGAAGTCGATCAGTCCACAGGTAAGGGCGGCAACAGCGGAATGGGTTCGCTGCTCATGACAGGCGGTATCTTCGCTGCAGCAGCCGCAGTGCTTATCGCAGGTGCAACACTTGTTATTAATCTCAGGAAGAGTTCTATCGAGAAAGATATAGACAAGACTAATGATAAGATAGCTGTTTGCAATGAGAAGATCGCCCAGAACCAGATACTTCACAATAAGATGAAGATCATGCAGGATTATTCAAACTATGTTACATCAGCAAATGCAGCTCTTGAAACACTTCCGGTCGTGTCAAGTGAGATGTTTGACGATATCAAGGAAGCTCTTGGTTCTTTCAAGTATGAAGGCTTTACATATAACCTTGAAGCTGGTACAGTAACACTTACTAAGGTTGAGCTTGATGATCAGTCAGATGTAAAAACAGCAATCGATGCCCTTGTAGGTACAGGACTCTTCCAGGAAGATGTAGGATACAACGGATATTCGATCGGTGAAGACGGCAGCTCAGGCGTAACGCTTGATTCGCTGACACTTTATCTTAAAGAAGAGGGCGAGGGTGAATAATTATGAAGTTGAATTATCGTGATAAAATGATTTTGATAGTAGTATTCGTACTGCTTATAATTGTTGCAGGTTTTATGCTCTTTATTAAGCCTGCCATTGATGAGTGTAGTCAGGCAAGTAGTGATCTGGAGTCAGCAAAGGTACAGCTCAGCGAGCTTGAAGATCAGGTAGACAAGGATAAGAACCTTGCCGCTGAGATTCAGACACTTTATACAAGCACCTCACAGGTCGCAGCTAACTTCTATGATTATCAGGTAGCATACAAGGCTACTGATAAGGTTCGTGAGCTTTTTAATGTTGATGATGTAAAGATCAAAAACTCCAATATGACTATTTCATCATACGGCAGCACAGTTCTTTCGCCTTTTGCTTATGAGTCAACAGCAACAGCTACTGATTTTGACACTAAGGTAGATGAATACAATAATGCAAGCACAACTGATTCATCAGCTGCAGACGCAAACACAGATGAAAATGCAGCTGATACCAATGAAACAGCTGCACAGACAATAGGTTACTATAGCCTTAACATTCAGTTCAAAAGCTCGCTTTCAGGTTTCAAGAATTTTGCTGACAACCTGACGACAAACAACGAAAAGAGCATGGTAATCGAGAATGTTAACATTGAAAATGTCAATGAGAGCGAGATCTCCGGTACAATGACACTCAATATGTACGTTTTGAAGAAGCTTGCTGATCCTTCTGCCAGCTAAGAGAAAACTATTTGGTAGGATAAGGAATATTTCTTATCCTGCCAATTAGTGCTATATAATGATTAAAAATTTTATATAAGTAATCAACCTGTGTAAAATGAAAAAAAGTATAGCATAAGTGATAATAAAACTAAGAAAGGTGGTTAATATGAAGAATACTCCGAAGAGGAAACAAAGAAACAAACCCGGAGTCGTGCTTTTCACAGCGGTTGCTGTCATGCTCATGCTGTCAATACTTTTGACTGCAACTGTTTCTTTTGTTTCGGTAAATAGGACAAAAACAAATGATAACTATAAGAGCAAACAGGCTTATCTGACAGCTTCATCTACTCTTGAAAGCTTTATTAATCAGATACAGACTGATACTGCTCCAACTAATGATCCTACTGCAAAGGCTCAGCAGAAAAAGGCCATAGATAACCTTAAAAAGCTAGCAAGTGCTAATAGCGGAAAGGGTACAACTACTAATGTCAGCTATAATGGATCAAATGGTAAAAGCGATAATATCGGTACCACAAAGATAACTGTAGCACAGGAGGGTACAAGTGTTGCAAATATCGTTGTTACCTGTGAAACTACTTATCTGGGAAAAACTGAAAAGGTAGCAGCTCATATTTCCACGCAGTCAGTTACAAAGCCTGCCGAGTATACAAATACTATCGAGCTTGTTGGTAACGGTGGCGCAGGTTACGATAACCTTAACGTTATCGGTGATATGGCTGGTATCAATAATACCACTGGTAAGGTCTATAGATTTACAAACAATACCAGTATCTATGGTTCTTATCTTATGTATGGTTCTTTGGAGGTTTCAACTCAGCCTCTTATCATGTTCAAGCCTAGTCTAGTAGATGAAAAGCAGGGTTCAACTGTTACAATTTCTGAAAACCTTGATGTTTCAAATGAATTCCACATTAACTCCACAATGGCAAGAGCAGACGGATATAACTATGTTAATATCGGTCAGAAGCTCTCTACTTCAAACCATATGGACGTTGGTTCTTCAGGTTTTGATGTCGATTTGTTCTGTTGTGAAGCTAACATTGGCGGAAATGACTATACACAGTATGGTAACTTCTACGTTTATAAGGGCGCAGGTGCTTATAATGGCGATGCAACATTTGGTGCAGCTGGTCAGACGATCAATGGCTCTCTCTATGTCGAGGGTGATCTTAATGTCACAAAGTCACTTAAGGTAACAGGCTCTGTTTATGTTACCGGCACTATCACGGGTAAAGATAAGATTGTCTGCCAGGCTTCAAATATTCATGAAGGAGCTGTTCTTAGCAAAGCAGGTCGTGACGCAAAGCCACAGATACCTGTATCTGCTGATGCCTATGTATATTATCCGGAAGATTTCTTCATGAGCAGTGATACTAATGTGACAACGATCTCTGATGAATATCAGGCTTTCTATAATGGCAAAAACACTAAAACTTTCAATACCTTTGCAAGCGATCCAAGCTATTGGAATAATGTTGACTACACGCTTACTGAGCCAATAGACCTTACAGGAACAGGAGCTAAGACTCCAGTTACAAGCCGCTACAAATTGAGAATAACATCAAGCTGTACATGGGCATCTGATCTTTCGTTCAATGATTATGGCAATGGTTCAAGGATCCTCGTTGATGTTTCTGATTCTTCGGGTGATATCGTTATAAGACTTCAGAATGGTCTTAATCTTGGAGCAGAATGGTCACCTGTAATAGTTGTTAGAAATCGTTCAACTATAATTGATACGACTACAGGTGACAGAAAATACAACTGCTATTTTGTTTCAGACTCAGGCAGTGCTATTACACTTAATGGTATCGACTCAGTAACAGGCAAGTCACAGCATTCAGGCTCTAGTGCTTGTAACTATAGCTTTAAGGGACTTAAGGTATTTGATTATGATACTTACGTTCGTATGTTTGATTCTTCTGTTCTCAATAATACAAAGGGTAACCCTGGCTTACCACAGAGCGGCTTTGTTCTCAACCTTACATCTGTAGATGTTGCAGGCTCTTACAGACCGAAAAACAGCAGCATCATCTTCCTGTTTGGTGAGAACACAACACTTAACGCTACAGATCAAAGCTTCTTCCAGGGCTCATTCTATTCACCACAGGCTATCGTTAATATCGCAACAAGCGGTCTTGGCGGACTTGTGGTAACAGACTCAGCAGGCGGAAAAATGACCGTTCAGTGCTGTGCGGTCGGCGTAGTTATCGCAAACAGATTTGGTAACGCCAATACAGCGTTCTATGTATACACCAAGCCTTCAACTACTTCTGTAATGCAGAATGCGAAGGGCGACAAGGATGATTATGCTTACGGATACGAACTTGACAGATATGATCACTACTAATTGAAAGGAGTATACTCATGAAAAAGAACAGCAAAAATAAAAAGGGTATGACTCTTGTAGAGGTCATCATAGCAATGGCACTTTTGTCAGGTATGTCAGCTATGCTTGTTACAGTTGCTGTAGCGGCAAAAAGACAGAATCTTGAAAACTACTACCGCAACAATGAAATGTATACTCAGGCAGTAAATGCCGAGCAGTATAATGATAACAAGACCGTCAATATGAACGAGTTGAAGGTAAACAAGTTCTCTTCAAGTGGCAAAACTACAAATGAGTTTGCCCTTGAGGCAGACTTTGGAAGCGGTATAAAGTTCAATACTACAGCCTATGGCTTTAAAGCAAAGCTTAATAATATTGATGAAGACGCAGGCTATCAGCTCAAATTTCTTCAGGGTAAGGACATAAACATTACGCCTAATCCTGAAAAGAGCGTTTACTGGGTAAAGTTTTATAACAATTCAGGGGCAGATATGAATTTCTATGCTCTTACGCCTGAGCTTACAGGCGGAAAGTTCTTTGATGTAAATAATAACTCATCAGGAAATTCACTTCTTATCCCTATCGGTGACGGTGGAAATCAGCAGTTTGGCGTTGTGCTTTCAGGCGTAACAGGAAGCGATTATTTCGGCTTCTCACAGTCATCTGATCTTTACAGCAGCGCTCCAACAGCCGATGCGGCTGCATTTAAGATCACAGATGCGACCTTTGACCATTATCTTGAAAAAGATGCGTCAGGTAAAGCTACAGGTTATGTAGTTATCCATTATATGGGTGGTTCTGATTACAAAAACCAGGCCGAATATGACGATGCACAATCAACACCATAAGGAGGGAGGATCTTGAAAATGAATAAAAACCGCAAGGGTTTTACCCTTGTTGAGCTTATCGTTGTGGTAACGATTTTCGGCGTGATCCTCGGAGCTATCCTTAATATGATCAAACCTGCAAATAACGTTTATCATGACGCTGATGCAACAATGGAAAGCAATGTCATAGGTTCAGGTCTTATAGACTATCTTGATGATGAGCTTAGATATTCGACCAATGTTCTTGTGCTTAAAGATTATATTGGTGTGCCTGATGTTTCAACCTCTGGTACTATCGGTGAAAGCGGTGTGACCTATTCAAATTGTATCGTTATTGACAATAATAATCTTCGTGGCTATAGTCTGAAAAACTATTCAGGCAGCGACACGGATACAGCCGCAAAGAGAATGGGTGCAAAAGGCTGTATCCTCAATGTAGGTAAGGTAAATACAGAGGGCTTAAACTTTAATAATTCTGCTGTTGCAAGAGGCGTTGATTTTTACGACAATTATAAGTTTGATATCGGTGCAAGTATCAGCAATATTGAGGAAATGCGTACTCTCGACGTTTCTCTTACAGCCTATCAGCCAACATATGAGAACGGAAGCTATACTTTTACGAAAACAAAGTATAAAAAGGATGCAGCAGTAAATCTCACAAATATTAACATAGATGAAGGCGATTCATACAATGTTAATGACTATAAAGATTTCTCTGTAGCTCCTGATTATGGCACATATCCTCAGGCAACTACTGCTCCTGCAGGTTGCACAGCTCAGCAGGGAAAGTATTACAGCCTTGACGCTTCAAACACATATACTTATATTTTCTACGATAAGACAACAGTTTCAAGTTCAAAAACATACAGTGTAAAGTTTATCTACTCTGCAAGCGACCCTGATTCAACGCTTCGTGGTAAACAGATAGATACTAAGTCGGTCAAGGCAGGCACACTTTATCAAACGCCGCCAACCATGGCAAAAAGAACAGGCTATGGCACACCTTATTGGGTAGACAGCAAGAATAACGTTGCTGATTTTACAACAGGCGTAACAATAAATAAGGATATGGTATTCTCCTGTGTTTATCCGCCTGTTGCACCGAAAGCCCAATTTAATGTAACGTTTGAGAATATCAACGGTTCTACATTTACAACAACAAAAGTCTGTGATGGCGACTTTGCAAATGACCCGGGAATTCCAACTGACATGGATACTATAAAACAGGATTTTGTTAAGTGGGTATACAAATCAGATAACTCAAAGGGTCTTACTGATGTTTCTATTACAGATAACTCAGTTATTTTCGTTCCAGTTGTACAGAACAAGCATAAGGTTGAGTTTAAATTAAACGGTTCTTTAATAAATGCCTCAACTATTTATGTTTCTGATGGACAGTATGCAACTTATCCAGGTGCTATCCCTGTTCCGTCAGATACAACAAAAATATTTGATAAGTGGGTTGTAGAGGGTAAGAGTGATGATATCAGTTCTACCCCTATAACATCTGACACTGTTTTTGTAGCACAATTCAAGGATAAACCAACATTGCCTAGTGGTTCATCGAGAATAAAGGTTCATATTCTCACCAAGCCTTCAAATGGTAATCATATTGTATGCAGTGGTAATCCTGTTGATTTCGAGGTGACAGGTCAGGTTATTCGTACTTCAACATATTGGGGCAGTTATATGAATGATCAGTTAAAGGTTGGTACGGATTTGGAAATACTTTTCTACAGTGATACTATTAATCTTCAGATAGGTTTGACCAGTGCTACTGTAAATTTAACCAATAATGGTGGAGAATATGAATACTGGTTTAAAGATGATAAGCTTTATACTAGTGATCCATCATAAATTTTAGTTTTCAGCGGCTGTATATTATTGTACAGCCTTGCTGAAAAAATCCCCTTAACAGAAAACTTCTATTAAGAGGATTTTTTGAGCAAAAAAATTCCGCAGTATCAAACTGCGGAATTTGTGCAATTATCTTATTATCAGCATTGCTTCGTTCATCATCTCGTTAAGACCAGTAAAGTCCATGTACCATGAACCGATCTGCTCTGAGTACAAAGCTGCAACAGCAATTCCTATGGAGAGATATGGACCAAATGCAAATACTGAATCACCGCTGCGGTGCTTCTGGATAAGTCCACCGATCGAGCCTGTTATCAGTCCGATAAGAAGCGCTACCAAAGCACCCTGCATTCCGAGAAACAACCCTGCTGCTGCCATGAGATATACATCTCCCATGCCCATTGCTTTCTCATGTGTGATAAGACAAATAATAAGCAAAGGCACGCTCACAATGAAAAATCCGATCAAGTGTGATTTAAGCGTAAGTCCCGTCTGATCTTTGCAGAAGATGTATTCCGCAACACCAAGCAAACCTATGAATATCACCACATATGTGTTGATAAGCTGAGTGTCCCAGTCCATGAAGAATACAACGATAAGAGCAGAGAATAACAGACAGACAAGTGCTGCACGAAGCGGATTGAAAATTCCATTAAAATGGTAGAATACCCATAAGTAGAGCAGTGCGTTCAGCGTTTCAACTATAGTGTATCTTGCCGATATCTTTGCACCGCAGCTTCGACACTTTCCTCGAAGTATGCACCAGCTTACTATCGGTATCAGGTCACGCCGTTTGATCGGCTCACCGCAGGTCATACAGTGAGAATTTCGCTTGATAAGACTTTCATTTTTCGGTAATCGGTATATGCAGACGTTAAGAAAACTGCCTATGCACGCTCCGAAGATGAACACAAATACATAAATGATTATGTATGATAAGGTTAAATTATCCACAGTGATCCTCCTTTGGATTCATTAGTTAATATATTAATTTTATCATACTTTCATGAAGATTACAATAGATAATATGATTTTTTTGCGGTTTTTGCACCGCAGCAGACGTTTCCGCAGCGTCGGATCCCTAAATCAATGCGGAGGATTGGAGTAATATATATGAGAAACGGCCCTATCGGTCAGTATCTGGTACAGAAAGGTCTTATAACTGAAGAACAGCTTCAGGAAGTCCTTGCCAAACAGAAGGAGCAAAAGGGAAGACTTTTTGGTGATGTCATTATTGACATGAAGCTCGTTACCGATGTTCAGTTCTGTCAGGTTCTTGCCGAGCGACTTAATGTGTCTTATATCGACCTTGATAATACAGAGCTTATGCCTGATATAGTCAAGAAGATACCTGAGGCAACTGCAAGAAAGTATAACGTCATCGCAGTCAGCAAAATAGGCAAGCGTATGACCGTTGCAACTAATGACCCTATCAACTTCTATATTTTCGAGGATCTCCGTGTTATCACAGGCTGCAGCATAACACCTGTCCTTGCCACAAAGTCATCTATCAACCGTGCAATCGGTAAGATGTACTCAGAAGGTCAGGTTAACTCCGTTGTTGACGAAGCTACAAAGCAAAAAGAGGAAGAGCTTAACCTTGAAGAACTCAAGGATATCTCCGAGGAGAGAATCGAGAACGCTCCTATCGTTAAACTTGCTACCGCTATCGTCGAGAACGCCCAGCGTCAGGACGCAACGGATATACATATCGAGCCATTCAAGGATAAAACCGTTATCCGTATCCGTGTAAACGGCGACCTTATTGAGCTTATGACTCTTTCAGCCGCACTTCATACTTCGCTTGTTACTCGTTTCAAGATCTTGAGCGGTATGAATATCGCAGAAAAGCGTATCCCGCAGGACGGCCGTATGTCACAGGTCGTTGACGGCACAACTCTTGACCTCCGTGTATCTAACCTTCCAATGGTGTACGGCGAAAAAGTCGTTCTCCGTATCCTCGCAACAGGTGATATGTCACTGAGAAAAATAACCGACCTGGGTATGACAGATTATAACTATAAGAGATTTGAGGCGTGCCTGAAAGTGCCGCAGGGTGTTGTCCTTGTAACAGGCCCTACAGGTTCAGGTAAATCTACCACACTTTATGCCGCACTTGGTGAGATCTCAAAGCCTAATAACAATGTTATTACCGTCGAAGACCCAGTCGAGAAAAAGATCGATGGCGTAAACCAGTGCCAGATCAACGAAAAAGCTGGTATGACATTTGGTGCAGCACTTCGTTCTATCCTCCGTCAGGACCCTGACATCATAATGGTCGGAGAAATGCGTGATACTGAAACTGCTGAGATCGCTATCCGTGCCGCTATTACAGGACACCTTGTTCTGTCAACACTTCATACCAATGACGCCGCTTCTACTGTAACAAGACTTGTGGATATGGGCGTTGAGGCATACATGGTCGCAACCTCACTTATCGGTATCGTTGCTCAGCGTCTTACAAAGGTGCTTTGCCCTGAGTGCAAAAAGCCTAGAATGTCAACTGAGGAAGAAAACGAGCTTATGGGTCTTGACCATTCAGTACAGGTGTACGACCCATGTGGCTGTCCAAAGTGCAATAACACAGGATATAAGGGAAGAACCGCTATCCATGAGATCCTTCTCGCAACACCGTCTATGCAGGCTCTTATCACAAGGGGAGCAAAAGCTGACGAAATTCAGGAGCTTGCAAAGAAAGAGGGCTGTCACCTGCTTCGTGACAACGTTTCAGAGCTTGTTCAGCAAGGCAAGACCTCAATGGACGAACTTATCCGTGTAACATATGCTGTATAAAAAAGAAATATATGGAGGTAAATTCTAATGGCAATCGACATTAACAAAATTCTTGATGAAGCAAGAGCCCTTGGCTGTTCCGACCTGCACTTCACCGTAGGTATTCCGCCGATAGTTAGACAGGGCGGTAACCTGAGAAAGCTTTCCTCATATCCTGATATGACCGAGATCGAAATTCTCAAAATATGCGAGGATATGTGCACAGATAAGCAGCGTCAGTCTATCAAAGACCATATTGATACCGACTTTACATATGTATCTTCAAGAGGTTTCCGTCACCGTGTAAACGTGTATCGTCAGAGAGGAAACACGGCTATCGCTCTCCGTCTTTTGAGAAACGATATCCCGACCCTTACCGACCTTGACCTGCCACCTATCCTTGCAGAGTTCTCAATGAGACCTCGTGGACTTGTGCTTGTAACAGGCCCTACCGGTTCAGGTAAGTCAACAACTCTTGCCGCAATGATCGACCATGTAAATATCCATAAATCAGCACATATAATCACTATCGAAGACCCTATCGAGTATATGCACGCTCATAAGAGATGTATGGTAAACCAGAGAGAGATCGGACCTGACGTACCGAGCTTCTCACTTGCCCTCCGTGCTGCTCTCCGTGAGGACCCGGACATTATCCTCGTAGGAGAAATGCGTGACTTCGAGACTATCGAAGCTGCTGTTACCGCCGCTGAAACAGGACATCTTGTTATGAGTACACTTCATACAACGTCCGCACCGTCAACTATCGACCGTATCATCGACGTTTTCCCTGCTCACCAGCAGCATCAGATCAGAACTCAGCTTGCTTCCGTTCTTGTAGGTATCTGTACTCAGACACTTTGTCGTACATTCGACGGCACAAGCCGTGTAGCTTGCTGTGAGATTCTTAACGCAACAGACTCTATCAAAGCTATGATCCGTGACGATAAGGTGCATCTTATCGGTTCAGCTATGCAGACAGGTAAAGCAACAGGAATGCAGACCATGGATCAGGAGCTTGCAAAGCTCGTTCGTTCGAGAACGATCTCCATGGACGTTGCGCTTGAAAAGTGCGTAAACCCACAGGATCTCAAGAGATTTATCGCAGGCGGAGCATAAAACACAATATAAATAATAAAGAGCGTTTTTACCGAGAAAGTAAAAACGCTCTTTTTGTTTACCTTTTTGTCAGCCCTTGACCTCGCTGTCATTGTGCCAAACATTGTTGTAAAGAAAAACAAGCACAGCCATTGCAATGATAATGAAATATCCAAGAAAGCTCCAGCCATCGGGAATATCTCCAAAAAGGAAATATCCCAAAATCGTGGTAAAAATCAACTGCGAGTAATCATAAACCGATATCTCCCTTGCAGGAGCGTGAGTGTAAGCCGCAGTTATAGCGAACTGTCCGCCTGCCGCACCTGCGCCAGCTCCCAATAAACAAAGTATTTGGAAAATCGTCATAGGGTGGAAATCTAATATTAGAAATGGCAGGGTGAACAAGCAGGAAAATCCCGAGAAGTATGCAACTATCACCGCACCATTTACTCCATGCTGTCCTAAGTATCTTACGCAAGCGTAAGCAAGTCCCGCTCCCATTCCTCCTAGAAAACCGATAAGGGCAGGGAAGAAGTCCACATTCTGAAAACTCGGCTTGATGATAAACAAGCTTCCTATAAATGCACAAATTACAGTGAAGCCCTGAAAGAAAGTCAGCCGCTCTTTAAGGAAAATAAAAGAGAAAATGATAACGAAAAACGGTGACATTTTGTTTAGCATGGAGGCGTCAGACAGCACAAGATGATCTATGGCATAAAAGTTTCCAAGCATTCCTAGCGTGCCAGCAAGCGCCCTCACAAAAATGACCGCATTGTTCTTTTTGCCCTCAATGTGAAAGCGTATGTGATTTTTCTTAAGAACTCCAATAGCGAAAAACAACGCCACAAAATTTCTGAAAAAGGTCTTTTGCACCGTCGGTAAGTCTCCCGAAAGCCGTACAAACGCGAACATGAATGCAAACGAAAAAGCCGACAGAATAATGTAAATAATAGCCTTGTATTTACTTTTCATCTCTGTCACCTCCGTTCATGTAAATGTGTTCACGCCTCAGCTCTTTTATAAGCTCGCCAACCTTCCACTTTTGATTATGCATTGTGACCATTGCTTTCAACTTCACCGTAGCTTCTTTTTCCCTAAGCTTTTTCAGTATAGGGTCAAGGCTCCTGCCGTCAATGCCTGAAAAAATAAGGCATTCGTCCGTGATGTCCTCGCCCTCTTTTTCAGACCTGACAAAGCCCTTGAAACCGCAAAGATATCCCACCTGCTGTCCCATTATCTCATTGTCAAAGAAAACAGTCTCCGCATTTTCGCTTTTAGCAATATCTTCAATGATATCACGCTTTTGCGAACTGATATTTATGCCGATTATCTTTTTCGTTATAGCACTTCGTATTCTTGATTTCATAAAATTACTCCTCAAATCGTACTATCTATATTATACCCCGATCTCATATTTTCTTCAAGAGCAAATATACAGAATTTTTACCCTCATTTGCCCCGATTTTATGTGTGAACGCAAAAAAATCGCCCCGATCTCTCGGAGCGATGATTTTATTTAGTCATTAGAGTTCAATGATTACCTTGCCGCTGAAGTTAGGGGCAATTTCAACAGTCTTGTCTGTGTTAGCCACAGTGATCTTGAAGCTTGCCTTTGTGTCAGTGTATTCGCACTCGATCTTGTTGCCATGTCTTGTAGCTGTCAACTCGAATACCTTGTTTGCCTCAGTGTCATAAATAGGGCAAACTGCACTCTTGCCGTCTTCAAGCTCGTAGATAGTGAATGTTGTACCCTCAAGATAATCATACTCTATCTGTCTTTCAAAGTTGCCGTATGCAATAATGCTGTTTGGCTTAGCAAGAGCAGGGATCTCAAAGTATGAGCATTTGTGCTTATACCACTTGCCGCCCTCAAGAACCTTGCCGGTGATAATATCTGTCCACTTGCCCTCTGGTACATAGTATTCAGCGATACCCTCGTCATTAAGGATAGGAGCAACAAGAATGTTGTCGCCGAACATATACTGTCTGTCAAGCGTCAGGCAAGTTGGGTCGTCAGCAAAGTCGATGACCATTGCTCTCATTACAGGCACACCGACTTCATGTGTCTTGATAGCCTGAGCCCACAGATAAGGCATGAGCTTGCCCTTGAGCTTTGTGAAGAAGCGCAGAACGTCGCAGGATTCCTCGTCGAAAAGCCATGGCACTCTGTATGACTGGTTACCATGCAGTCTTGAATGTGATGAGAACATACCGAACGCAGCCCATCTCTTGTAAATGTCAGGTGTAGCAGTAGCTTCAAAGCCTGCCATGTCATGTGAAGTGTAGCCGAAGCCTGAGATACAAAGTGACAGACAGCCTCTTACAACCTCAGCCATTGAGTTGTAGTTGCCTGAGCAATCTCCGCCCCAGTGAACAGGGAACTTCTGACCACCTGCTGTAGCAGAACGTGCAAACAGACAAGCCTTGTTCTCTCCAAAATATTCTTTCAGTACATTGAATACGCACTCATTATAAAGATATGTGTAGAAGTTGTGCATCTTGATAGGGTCAGAGCCGTCATAGTAAACAACATCTCTTGTAGGTATTCTCTCACCAAAGTCTGTCTTGAATGTGTCAACACCCATTTCGCAGAGCTTTCTCAGATATCCTGCATACCACTTGCAAGCCTCAGGATTAGTGAAGTCAACAATAGCCATACCAGGCTGCCACTCGTCGCACTGGAATACAGAACCGTCAGTTTTCTTGATGAAGTAGCCGTTCTTCATACCCTCGTCAAAGAGCTTTGAACGCTGACCAACATATGGGTTGATCCATACGCAAGTTTTCAGACCCTTGTTCTCGTGAAGTCTCTTGAGCATTGCAGGTGGGTCAGGGAACTGTGACTTGTCCCACTCAAAGTTACACCACTCAAAGCCCTTCATCCAGAAGCAGTCAAAGTGGAATACCTGAAGAGGAATATCTCTCTCAGCCATGCCATCGATAAATGATGTGATAGTCTCCTCATCATATGTTGTTGTAAATGAAGTTGTGAGCCACAGACCAAATGAGAATGCAGGTGGCAGTGAAGGCTTGCCTGTAAGGTCAGTGTAGCCCTTGAGTACGTCAGTGAGGTTAGCACCGCCGAATACATAGTATTCAAGGCTCTCACCTGGAACTGTCATGGATACCTTAGAAACAGTATCAGAGCAAACCTCATATGAAACCTTGTCAGTGCTGTTTACAAATACACCGTAGCCCTTTGAAGAAAGATAGAATGGGATAGACTTGTAAGACTGATCGGAACAAGTACCTCCGTCAGCGTTCCATATCTCAACGTTCTGACCGTTCTTTGTGAATGTTGTGAATTTCTCGCCGAAGCCGTAGAAATATTCGCCAACAGAAGTGTCGAACTGCTCTCTGATGTATGTTCTTGTGGGATCGGCAGGGTAGCTCCAGAATGTGTCGTCGAGCTGTGTCTGAAGTCTTGCCTGCTGCTTGTAAGCACTCTCGAAAATAACGCCTGTCGATCTCCAGCCACCACTTGTGAGTTTCTTATCCTTATAATAGTATGTGAAGCTCCAGTTTTCCTTAGAAACAACGAGCTTTGTGTCACCTGTAACAAGTACGGCTTCCTTGTCTGTAACAGTTACCTGTGGCTTGAAGCCCTTGTCCTCGAGAACAAAGTGCGGACCATTGTCAACATGACCCTTGTGGTGTGTGATGCTTACCTTTACGCAGTTCTCCTGAGTTGAAGTGTAAGCGATCTCAAGGTTGGCACTTCCGAGCATCATAGCTCTGTTGTATACAACGAAAGGTGTTGCCACAACGAGGAATCCGTTTTCGATCTCTTCGATCTCGAAAGCCTGATTTGCATAGTTTACTTCGTAGCCTCTCTGGTTGAGCCAGAAACCGTCAGCAAATTTCATGTAATAAACCCTCCTGTAAATTTAAAATAGTTTTCAGAATATAAAAAAATGAAAATTTTATCGGGAAGTCTGTTCCTCCCCCTTTATGTATATTTTATAGCATATTTGCCTAAATTGCAATAGTAAAAAAGTGATATGTGCAAGTATTTTAATGGATTGAGCATATTTTAATGTAAACATTTCATGAATTGATATTTGCATTATATAAATTTATTAAGATATATGTAAACCTTTACACAATACCCAAAAAAAGCGGACGGCATAAAAGTCGTCCGCAGAAATATCATATTCTTTATCAACTTTGCAAACGGGACGTCGAGGGCGCCGTCCCCTACATATTGCCCCGACTACTCAATACTAAGAAACTCATCAGGTATGTAAGACAAGCATTGCTTCACGCTCTCACGAGTGAAGCCCTCAACATAATTCTTGGCAAACAGCTCGTCAGTGTATTCCGCATAAGGATAAACAGTGCAGTTGTACCAATCGCCATAGTATGAATCACCCTCAAAGTGCGATATTATCGGTATCGCCTTAACGTTCTCGAATGTCACCTCATTGGTGTCAGGGTCCTTCACAACATTGAGCTTGCCAATAAGTCCCACAAGCGACTTTGTGTCATACATAGTGGAAATAAAGTTGCCCAAACCGTAGTAAACGAACGCCTGTCCGCCGTCCGGCTTGTCAAGATATCCGCAAGTGCTAATGGTGTGAGCCTGCGTGCCAATAATAAGGTCAGCACCCCACTCCACAAGCTTAGGCGTTATCTCTGTCTGCTGTTCGTTAAGCTCGTTTTGTATCTCTGTGCCGTAATGACATGAAACCACAACAACGTCCACCATTTTGTCAGCCTCTTCTATCTGAGCCTTTATCTTGTCCTCTTCATCAAGATATATAACCTGTGCGCCGTCACCGCTGAGATAATTGCCGTTGGTGTGTTCCATGTATCCCAGAAAAGCGAATTTTATGCCGTTGACTTCCATGGTCTTGATAGTATCAGCGTCCCCCTGCGAACGATAAGCACCGTAATGCACAATGCCCTTTGTGTCCCAGTAATCAAGAGAGCTTATAAGCCCCTCTTCACCCTGGTCGAGAACATGATTGTTTGACATAGAAACCACATTGAAGCCCATGTCAACTATTTTGTCGCCCACAGCAGTTGGCGATGCGAACATAGGATAGCTTTGTGGTTCAACGCTGTCTGTAACAAGCGTTTCCTGATTGATTATAGCCACATCAGTGCCTTCTATGTACTTTGTAACGTGTTCATAAGCCTGCGTGAAATCATATTTTTCACCGCCGCCAAGCTTTAGCGCCTCATTATAAATGTTGTCGTGTATAAGGTTGTCGCCCACGCAAACCAGCGAGCAGGTGTAGCTTGGCTGTTCCTTTTCTTCTTCATTCACCTCGACCTCTTTTTTGCTGGAGCTGTCCTCAGTTTTTTTGACTTCCGCTTTGCTCTCGGTTTCGGTCACTGTCAAAGCGTTTCCGTCAAGCTTGCTCGTGTCAAGCTTACCGCATGATACAGCACTCAGCGACAACATCGCCGAAAGAGCCACTACTGTGATCTTATTGTATAAAAGTCTGTACTTCATATAAATTCCTCTCATAACATTTTAAAAAAATACAAATTTACTTACAGTTTAATTTTAACACATTTTTAAATAATAATCAAGTCGAATTTTCAAAATGTCGGATGCTTTATGTTGACCTGCATATTATAATGTATTATAATAAAAATATAACAATTTGTACAAATATTTGTTTATGTGTACAAAAATTTTCCCCACAAGTATTAAATTGTATGTTATAATAAATACACAGATAAATTTGTCTATCTAAAAAAGGAGAAATGACCATGGAATATTACGCACACACCCGTGAGGACGGCGAAAGGCAAACTGTAAAAGCCCACCTTATAGGCGTAAGCAAATTGGCGGAGGGCTTTTCAGTAGATCTTTTGAAAACCCTTGCGAAAAAAGCGAGCCTGTATCACGATATAGGTAAGTATGCTCTTAACTTTCAGAAACGGCTTGATGATGACAAAGTAAAATTCAGCCATGCTGCCTGCGGAGCGATAGAGTATAAAAATCTTGAAGATAAAAACGATTGTTTCGCACCCCTTATGGAGTATTGCATCGCAGGACACCACACAGGACTTATGGACGGCGGCACAGGCGCAGACAACTCTGACAGCCCGACCCTAAACGGTACACTAAAAAGAGCAGACGAATATACAGGCGATAGTGACTACAGCGCATACGCCACTGAAATAGAATTTGCCACCCTAACTCAGGAAGAAATAACACCGCCATTAAATGAACTGCGTTCTGCAAAAGACCCCACCGAGCTTATCGAGCGTTACGCCTTTTTCACCAAGTACGTGTTCTCTTGCCTGACAGACGCAGATTTTCTCGATACCGAAATATTTTGCAATAAAAATGTTGAACGTGGCATGAGCGGTGATTTTGAAAAGGCACTTGATAAACTGAACAGAGAATTAAGCAATATGCCGTCAAATACTCCATTAAGGCAAGCAAGAAGCCGTATCCAGCAACAAGCTTTTGATAATTCGGTCAATAAAAGTCATATTTCAATTCTTGATATGCCAACAGGTAGCGGAAAAACCTTATGTAGTTTGAAACTAGCTTTAGAGAGCGGAAAGAAGAGAATCATATACGTCATACCTTACACAAGTATAATAGAACAGACCGCTAATAAGTTTGAAAAAATGTTCGGCGACGTTCTCCCTGTCCTACAGCACCATTCAAACTATTCCTATGACGGCGACACAGAGGAAGAAAAGAAAACCGCAGAGAAGCTCAAAAGGACCTGCGAAAATTGGGATGCACCACTTATAATCACCACAAGCGTGCAATTTTTCCAATCCATATACCATTATAAAGGCTCAGCACTGCGAAAGCTCCACAATCTCCGTGACAGCGTGATAGTTTTTGATGAAATACACCTTATTCCAACAGAACTTCTTCGCCCCTGCCTTAAAGCTGTGGGCTATATAACAAAGTATCTTAACAGCGAAGCACTTTTTCTCTCCGCCACAATGCCCGATTATTCTAAGCTTTTTGATAAGTTCCTGCCTGATGTGAACTATAATAAGCTTGTTACCGACCGAACCAATTTTAAGTATTTCAAGAAATGCGAATATAAAGACATGGGCAAAACCACTCTTGAAACCATTGCAGAAAATGCCTCTCGGTGTAAAAATGCTCTGATCGTTGTGAATACCAAGAAAACAGCGGCAGAGCTTTACAATCTTGTTCAAGGTGAAAAATATCACCTTTCCGCCAATATGACCCCAGCCCACAGAAGCCGTGTCATAGAAGTAGTAAGAAAGAAGCTTAAAAAGGGCGAGTATATCACAGTAGTTTCAACTTCACTTGTAGAAGCAGGCGTTGACCTTGACTTTAACACAGTTTTCCGCCAGCTTTCAGGATTAGACAGTATTTTGCAGGCAGGGGGCAGATGTAATCGTGAGGGTAAAGATGCCAAGGGCTATGTGTACGTTTTTGACATTGACGAAACATACCGCAAGGGAAGCGACCTTGCCATGAGAATTAACAAGACTAAAGGTTTGCTGGAAAAGTACCAAGATATAACTTCCTATGATTGTATTAAAGAATACTACGACGGAATTTTCGACTTCAACCAAAGTCGTATAGCTGAAAACTCTATTGCGAAATATAACGAACAAAGCAACTCATTCGACCGCCAAGGCTTAATGTCACCATACAGCATACCATTCCGAAGCTACGCAATGCAGTTTGAATATATCTCCGCCGACACTATCTCTCTCGTTATCGACGATCCTAACGACCAGACTTGCCATAAACTTGTTGAAACCTTGCGTAATGGTGATATGTCATTAAGAAGAGCATTGCAGAAATATTCAGTGTCTGTCTATATGAACGTTTTCAAGGATCTTTATTCTCAGGGTGTTCTCAAAGATCACGGCACAGGCATATTCATTCTTGAAAATCAAAGTTATTATAATAATGAAACAGGTTTGGACACCCAAGCCGCAATGCAGGATTATTTCATCTAAAACAAATGGCAGGCTGCCACCAAGACAGTCTGCCACTTGCTGCATTCCATATCGTACCGAATACGAATATTTTTCAACTCACATATGCGTAAAGCATAGACAAGTATATTATACAAACATTATTTTAAAAAGTCAACTTTTTTATACCACAAACCATTGAACGTAGAATTGTGAAATATGCCTAAAATCCGACACTTTTTTTATACATGAAAACTATTGACATTTTATTCATAATGGAGTATCATATATGTAGAGCGAAAGTAATGTACCAAATACTAATATAAGCTTAAAAGGAGTGATGCTAAAATGAGCTATGGTTTTAAGACCATCGTGACAGGTGACTACGCTTGCTTCTCAAGACCTGAAATGAAAGTTGAGAGGGTGAGTTACGACGTACCCACACCAAGCGCACTGGAGGGACTTATCAAATCAGTATATTGGAAGCCTGCCGTGCGCTATCAGATAAACAAAATAGTGGTGTTCAACCCTATCGAGTTTACCAATATCCGACGAAACGAGGTCAAAGATAAGCTGTTGTTATCATCAGTGAAACAGCAAATGAAAGGCGGAGGCTCAGCGGAGATGTACACCTCGGAGATACGAAGTCAGCGTGCGGCAATGGTGTTGAAAAATGTGAAATACGGTATCGAGTTCACGTTTGAGCGCACCTATCTTAAATCAGACCACCCCGACGAATCTGATGAGAAGCATTATAATATAATGCTCAGACGTCTCAGAAACGGCCAGCATTTCAGACAGCCATGCCTTGGCTGCCGTGAATTTGCAATAAAGAGTATTGAACTTGTTGACGACTTTGACCTTACACAGATAGCACCGCAAAATATGGGTGATAAAGACCTTGGCTTTATGCTTTACGGCATGAAGTTTGAGGACGGAGGCAAGCCTGTCAATAATGATTGGAACGACCCTAAGTTTTCTGACAAGGCCGACGCAGTTTTCTACCGTCCACATATGATAGACGGTGTTATTGATGTTGCAAAATACAGGGAGGAGATTAAATGCTGATTAAAGCCTTGTGCGATTACAGTGCTTTGCAGGAGAATAAAACTCCTGCAGGCTATTGTAAGCAAGCCATACACTTTGAAATTCTTCTTACCCCCGAGGGCAAGATAGCCGCAATAAACGATTTGAGAGTACCCCGAATTATCCCTCTGAAAAATAAAAAGACAAAAACAGTCTATGATCCAGTAATGGAACAGCTTCCTGTAAGAACGCAGAAACCGGGCATAGACAAAAACACGATCGAACACAGACCACTCTACATATTCGGTCTGAACTATGATAAAGGAACTTTGACCCCTACAGACGCTACCAACAAAGCGGCAAAATCACACAATTGCTTTTGCGAATGGAATGAGAAGTTCTTTGAGAATATCGACTCACCTATCTGCAAAGCCTATCTTAATTTTATCCGTACATGGAAACCTGAGCAGGAAACCCAAAACCCACACCTTCTTGCCCTAGGCAAGGAGTATTCAAGCTCCTACTATGAGTTTGGACTTGACGGCTCACCTGAAACTAAGCTTCACAATGACAGCAAATTCAAAGCTGCCTATGAAGGTTACTTCGCCCAGCTTAACGCCGACAGCGACAGTGACGATACCGAACTATCCACCTGTTCCATTCTTGGCGAGAAGCTCCCGCAAGCCCGTATCCATGATAAAATAAAGGGTATAGGTTCTGGAACAGGTAGTGTGCTTATATGTATGAAAGAAAAAGCCTTTGAGTCCTATGGCAAGAAACAGTCCTACAACAGCAATGTTTCTGAGAAAGCCATGAAAATGTATACCTCTGCGTTTAATTCTCTGCTTGCTGACAGAAGCCATTACAAGACTTTTGACGATATGACAATAGTCTATTTCGCAATGAAGAAGAACGATGCAGAAGAATGCAATATGTTTGCCGGTATGTTCAGCGGATTTGAGGACGAATTAAATAAAACCGTTGTGACCGAAGCTGACCGAAACATAAACACTGTCATGACCCAGCTTAAACAGGGCAGGACAGCCGATATGCCATATGACCCTAACGTAGAATTTTACGTTGCAGGCTTTACCCCAAACAGTTCAAGAATATCCCAGAAGTTCATCTTCCACGATAAGTTCGGCAAGATATTTGACAATGTACTCAAACATCAGCAGGATATCTCGTTTACTGAGGGTAAGCATCAAGTAAGCATTGAACGTATCAAGCGTGAGCTTATCTCACCAAAATCGTCCAAAGAAAAAGTTCCGTCACCTCTCACCGCCGCACTTTTTGAAGCAATACTCAAAGGTACAAGATACCCTGACGAACTGCTTTCCACAGTAATAACAAGGGTCAAGACCGACAGCGACGAGGAGAACAACCATTTTATAAAACTCAATGATACAAGGGCAGGCTTGATAAAAGGCTGCATAAACCGTAAGCAAAATAAGGAGGAGATCAAAATGTCATTAGACCTTGAAAACAAAAATCAGGCTTATCTCTGCGGAAGACTTTTCGCAGTGCTTGAAAAGATCCAGCAGGACGCTTCAGGCGGAGGACTTAACAGAACAATTAAGGACTCATACTTTGCTTCTGCATGCTCAAAGCCGTCAACAGTTTTTCCAAAGCTGTATAAGCTTTCACAAAACCATATCAAGAAGCTTTCAAGCCCAATATTCTATAACAAACTCTGCGGAGAGATACTTGACGGACTTGACGGCAAATTCCCGTCTACACTCTCCCTAGACGATCAGGGTAGATTTATTGTAGGTTATGCACAGCAGAATAAAGCACTTTACACCAAAAAATCAGAAGAATAAAGAAAGGACGAAATATTATGGAAAACGCAATCAAGAACAGATATGAATTTGTAATGCTTTTTGACGTTGAGAACGGCAACCCAAACGGCGACCCTGACGCAGGCAATATGCCTAGAACAGACCCTGAAACAAGCCTCGGCATCGTTACAGACGTGTGCCTTAAAAGAAAGATAAGAAACTTTGTGGAGCTTACCAAAGAGGGCGAAGCAGGCTACAATATCCTTATCAAGGCAGACAAAGCCCTCAATACAAAGTTCACCGAAGCTTATAATACCCTTGGTCTTGCCACAAAGCAGAAAGGCAAGAATCCTGATGACGTTAAGCAGGCTCGTGACTATATCTGTCAGAACTACTTTGACGTAAGAACTTTCGGTGCAGTAATGAGTACAGGCGATGACCCGTGCGGCATTGTAAGAGGTCCTGTACAGCTCAACTTTGCAAGAAGTATCGACCCTGTTTTTGCTCAGGATATCACAATCACAAGACAGGCAAGAACAACAGAAGACAGACAGCAGAGCGGTGAGACCGAAATGGGCAAAAAGAGCATAATCCCATATGCTCTCTATCGTGGCGAGGGCTATGTTTCCGCAATGCTCGCTCAGAAGATAACAGGCTTTAGTGAGGACGACCTTGAGCTTCTTTGGACATCTATCATCAATATGTTCGAGCATGACAGAAGCGCCGCAAGAGGAAAGCTCTGTATGCGTAAGCTTATCGTGTTCAAGCATGACTCCGCCCTGGGCAATGCCCCTGCACATATCCTCTTTGACAAGGTGTCAGTTAAGCTCAAAGACGGCGTGACAACTCCAAGACATTATTCAGACTATGATATCTCCATAGATAAGGATATGCCTGAGGGCGTTACCCTTATTGAAAAGCTCTGATGAGCGAAGATGTAACTATCAATATCCGTGACATACAGCATTATATGTATTGTCCACGCAGGTTTGCTCTTTTAGAAGTTAATGACGACTGGGCTGAAAACGCCTTTGTCGTCAAAGCAAACCTCCTCCATGAGAACGTCCACAGCGGCGAGCGCAACTTTGAAAATAAGCATAAGATCGTCCGAAGTGACGTGTCAGTGTATAACGATGACCCTAAGTACAATATTTTCGGAGTTGTAGATTGTATCGAGTTTGTCCGTGATAAAAGCGGCGACTATATAGATACTCTGGACGGCACATTCCGTGTGGAAATTGTGGAGTATAAACCCACCAGACCCAAAGCAGGGGAGTTCAATCAGACTGACGCTATACAAGTCTATGCGCAGAAGCTTTGCGTGGATAACGTATTTCATTGCAATAGCCGATGTTTTCTGTACTATGCAGATGTGCGCAGACGATCAGAATTGCCCTTTGATACTCAGGGCGCAGAGTATGATAAAATGCTTTGCGACTATCTTGGAAAAATGCGTGAGATACTTGCAGCGGATATTATTCCAAAGCGTGTAAAAGGTCAGAAATGTTCAGGCTGTTCACTGTCGGATATGTGCTTTCCAAAAGTGAAGAAATATAGCGTGAAAAATACGATTTTCTCCATGAACGGAGGCGAAAACAATGCGTAAACTGCTCAATTCACTTTATATTCTCGAAGAAACTGCCTACCTCACACTTGACGGCGAAAACATAGTGTGCAGGGCAGAGGACAGCGAGAAGTTCCGTGTGCCTTTTACTAATATCGAGGATATCTATATTTTCAGCTATTCTGGCTGTTCACCTGCGCTTATGGGCAAGTGTGCAGAATATGGCATAGCCGTTAATTTTATTTCTCCTCAAGGTAAATTTCTCGCAAGAGTTCAGGGCAAAACAAAGGGCAACGTCTATCTGCGAAAAGAGCAGTTTGAGCTTTTTTCTACCCCTCAGCTCGACCTTATCAGGAATACTGTCGCCGCAAAGCTTTCAAATACACGTTATCTTATCAGACGTTCGCTCCACGATAACCCGGATATAAACAGTGACGGAGCGCTTACAGATTGTATAAAATATCTTGAAAACGGCATAAAGACCGTCTATGAAACTTCCGATAAAGATATCATCATGGGTATAGAGGGAAGCTGTGCAAAGGCATATTTTGATATATTTGACCGACTGATACTCCGCCAAAAAGAAGACTTTTACCTTGCCAACCGCACCAAACGCCCACCCCTCGACAGAGTAAACGCCATGCTCTCGTTTCTGTATACTATCGCAATTTCATCATATACATCAGCCCTTGAAAGCGTAGGACTTGATAGCTGCCTCGGCTTTTACCACGCCCTGCGTTCAGGCAGAAGCAGCCTGTCCTGCGACCTTGTAGAGGAATTTCGTTGCGTGGTGGAGCGACTTGTGCTTACCATGATAAACTTGAAAATGATAAAGCCCGAGGACTTTGAAACTCAGGTCAGTGGCGCAGTATACCTCTCCAAAGAGGGCAAGAAAAAAGTCCTCACCGCATGGCAGGAGCGTAAGCGCACAAGCATAGTCCACCCATATCTGGGCGAAAAGATACAGCAAGGGCTACTCCCATATGTGCAAAGCTCGCTTCTCGCAAAATATATCCGTGGCGAGCTAGATGAGTACCCGAACTATTTGCTGAAATAGAGGTGATATAAATGATGACCTTAGTAAGCTATGACGTGTCTACCACGGATAATAAGGGCAAAACAAGACTTAGAAAAGTGTCGAAAGAGTGTCAAAATTATGGTCAGCGAGTGCAGAACAGCGTGTTTGAAATAGACGTAGACTATGGCACTTTTCTGAAAGTGAAAGATAAACTTCTGAAAATAATAGACCCAAAGCATGATAGTCTGCGGATATATTACTTAGGCAACAATTGGAAGCATAGAGTAGAACACTACGGCACCAAAGAGACCTATGACCCTGAAGGCGTCCTAATATTTTGACCAGCGTACCCCAAGTGATCCACAAATCCCTAGTAAGTTCGCATGAAAATGCCATGCTATTTGTGAACGCACAGTGAACAAAATCAAACCGATACCCATTAAATAAAAAAATAAGTCCGCATCACGTTGAGCAAGCACCAGATATACACAACATCAAGTGTCACGCTCCACGTGAGCGTGTGAGTTGAAATAAAAAACTCCGCACGCTTTACGGAAAGGACGTGGGTCACGCTCCACGTGAGCGTGTGAGTTGAAATCTGAGAGGTCTTGACAAGCGGCAGGAACACAACGTCACGCTCCACGTGAGCGTGTGAGTTGAAATATGAGAGCCAACAACGTAAGCGAATCGGATATACGGTCACGCTCCACGTGAGCGTGTGAGTTGAAATTACAAGGTCTGCAAGGAAAGTGGTCTTGACATAGGTCACGCTCCACGTGAGCGTGTGAGTTGAAATTTGTGGAAGTTGTCCTAAGAGCCATTCGCACATAGTCACGCTCCACGTGAGCGTGTGAGTTGAAATCTTATAATATTTTTCACAAGGGCGGCTGCATTTGTCACGCTCCACGTGAGCGTGTGAGTTGAAATCTGCTACCGACAAGCAGAAAGCAAAGCTTGAAAAGCGTCACGCTCCACGTGAGCGTGTGAGTTGAAATAGGGCGGTGACCGTGTTATGTACACCACACATCTGTCACGCTCCACGTGAGCGTGTGAGTTGAAATTGTCATTCTTTCTGACCTCGAAAGTTTTCTCACCGTCACGCTCCACGTGAGCGTGTGAGTTGAAATACCTGTTTGCGTATACACAGCCTGCTGAAATGCGTCACGCTCCACGTGAGCGTGTGAGTTGAAATTTTCATTATCTCCGCAGGCACGTCACAGGCGTACGTCACGCTCCACGTGAGCGTGTGAGTTGAAATCAGAATGAATTTGTGCCTAAGTTAAGCTGACGAAAGTCACGCTCCACGTGAGCGTGTGAGTTGAAATAAAGACTGCGAGGTAGAGGACATCACACCGAATTGTCACGCTCCACGTGAGCGTGTGAGTTGAAATTATTTTAAAGTGTCGCTCAAAAGGGGCAACTTCGTCACGCTCCACGTGAGCGTGTGAGTTGAAATATTGATAAAGTCAGGAACTTCTTCGTCAGGTGCGTCACGCTCCACGTGAGCGTGTGAGTTGAAATTGTGTATGCACTCATATACTCTTTGTACGTTTCGTCACGCTCCACGTGAGCGTGTGAGTTGAAATCTTTTGGACGGATGTTGGTGACAGCGATATTTTGTCACGCTCCACGTGAGCGTGTGAGTTGAAATTTCTAAAATTTTGAAAATCTCCGTACATACATGTCACGCTCCACGTGAGCGTGTGAGTTGAAATAAAAAATCTTTATCCATAAGAGCATGGTCTGCTTGTCACGCTCCACGTGAGCGTGTGAGTTGAAATTTGTTACCATATCACGCACAAACGTTTGAGCCGAATGTCACGCTCCACGTGAGCGTGTGAGTTGAAATTCGCAAAATCTCGTTTGTAGCCTTTTCAGTGCCTGTCACGCTCCACGTGAGCGTGTGAGTTGAAATGCAAATTTTTACAACTCAATAGGCGTAAACGCTAATGTCACGCTCCACGTGAGCGTGTGAGTTGAAATCTGCTGTCTTGATTGAAATACTTCCGCTCTTAGGTCACGCTCCACGTGAGCGTGTGAGTTGAAATTCAGGAGTAAAGGTTGTGTAGCCGCCGTCGTTGAAGTCACGCTCCACGTGAGCGTGTGAGTTGAAATTCTTCCTCTGTTGGTTCTTCCTCTGTAGGCTCTTGTCACGCTCCACGTGAGCGTGTGAGTTGAAATTTCCAGTTTGACCCCTGCTGTCTGAGTATTCCAAGTCACGCTCCACGTGAGCGTGTGAGTTGAAATTTTAATATACTCCGATTAAAATAATATCGGCTATGTCACGCTCCACGTGAGCGTGTGAGTTGAAATCCAAAATCTGCTTGCCCATATCAACAACGTTTTCGTCACGCTCCACGTGAGCGTGTGAGTTGAAATCCCCTTCATTAGTTGCAACGTTG
>ENA-UADO01000126-UADO01000126.1-human-gut-metagenome-genome-assembly--contig:-NODE-126-length-32574-cov-5.365233_pt1 | contig 32574 bp, 30 predicted proteins | sample MGYA00244266_ERZ654262 | MGnify/ENA primary metagenome ERZ654262 (study PRJEB26926, sample SAMN06165164) | human gut metagenome | biome: ENVO:00009003; feature: ENVO:2100002; material: ENVO:00002003... | reverse complement strand
GTGGGCTCGGAGATGTGTATAAGAGACAGCACAAAGATTTGGGCGTCGTTTGGTCGGTCCTGACGGACTGAGAAAGCGGCGCCCTTTTTCATTTCAAAAAGGGCGCTGGTTGCAGCGTCTGAAACGGCAGGCCGGAGAAGACCTCTCCGGCCTCATTTTTTTACAACAGGAGGATCGCTCACATGGACACCCAAAACACAAGCCGTCAGCTTCGCTACCTTGAAGAAGTCCGTATTCCCCTGCACCGTGCAGGCTTTGAAACCCTGCCGTTGGAGGGAGCGCAGTTGCCTGTCCTTTGGAACGGCGCACCCCTCTGCCGCATCACCGGCAAGGGCCGCGTATTCTATCGGCGAGAGGATGTGGACACGCCCCAGGCAGAGGATGCCCTATATCGCGTCGAGGACATCGCCGCGAAGACGCTGGAGTATATGGCCGCTATGGAAACCGCCCCGCAGCTTAAAGCCAGCGGACTGGATGGCGACTACCGTATCCTCGCTGACTTTGGCGGCACGGTGCTGGCAGGTACTCCAAGCAAATACGGCGTTCAATTCGTCACTTGGGATTGGGACTATGACCGCACAGGCGTGTCCCACGGACACTACTTCATGGAGAACTATCGTCGGCCCCTCCGGCAGCGGCAAGACCACGCTGTGCAATCTCACGGCGCGGTTCTGGGACGTGCAGTCAGGCAGCGTGCGCCTTGGCGGACGGGATGTGCGGGAGTACAGCTACGACAGCCTCATCCGCAATTTCTCCTTCGTGTTCCAGCGGACTTATCTGTTCTCGGACACCATCGCCAATAACATCCGCTTCGGAAAGCCCGATGCCTCCATGGAGGAGGTGCAGGCCGCTGCAAAGAAGGCACGGTGCTACGACTTTATCATGGCGCTGCCGGAGGGCTTTGATACCGTCATCGGCGAGGCAGGCAGCTCGCTTTCCGGCGGCGAGCGCCAGCGCATTTCCATCGCCCGGGCGATTATGAAGGACGCGCCTGTCATCATTCTGGACGAAGCCACGGCCAATGTTGACCCCGAAAATGAAAAGGAACTGATGGAGGCCATTGCAGAATTGACCCACGATAAGACGGTCATTATGATTGCTCACCGGCTGAAAACCGTGCGCAACGCCGACCGGATATTCGTGGCCGATCACGGCAAGATCGTCCAGCAGGGCACCCACGACGAGCTGGTTGCTGTTGACGGGCTCTACTGCCGCTTCGTGGTGGAGCGGCAGCAGGCCGCCGGGTGGAAGGTCTGATTTCACTTTGCATATTATATCAGCAAAGCCCGTACCAGTTAAACTGATACGGGCTTTGTTATGCTCCGCGTTTATCCGCCCCCTAACGCTAATAACACAGCGTCTGCAAGGAGCAGAGAAGCACCTTGCCGCCTCTCTGCTCCCTCACTTGCTTGCTTATTTTCGGGGATTTTCTTCATCGTCCAGCAGGTCGGTCATATTCCGCAGGCTGATGCCCAGGGTGGACCCGTTGTGCAGCAGTGCCGAGGTGGCGGGTGGCAGTACACCCGCCACGCCCAGCGCGATCAGCGTCAGGTTGAAGCCCACGATGAAGCGGTAGCTGCCGTGGATGCGCTCCATCAGTGCCTGACTGAGCTTACGCAGTGTTACCAGCGCGAAGAGATCCTCCGAGGAGACGGTGATGTCGGCGATCTCCCGGGCGATGGCCGCACCGGTGGAGATGGCGATGCCCGCGTCCGCCTCCGACAGAGCAGGGGAGTCGTTGACGCCGTCGCCCACCATGATAACGGTGTGGCCCTTCGCCTTTTCCTGCCGGATAAACGCGGCCTTGTCCTCCGGCAGCACCTCGGCGTACACGGCGTCCACGCCCACCTCGGCGGCCACAGCCTCCGCCGTGCGGCGGTTGTCGCCGGTCATCATCACCACATTGGCAAAGCCGCTCTCATGCAGCGCCCTTACCGCCTCCCGCGCCTCCCGGCGCAGGGGATCGTGGATGCAGATTACCGCCGCCAGTTCCCCGTCTATGCAGAGGTACAGGTGGGAGTACGCGGCGGGCAGCGCGTCAAATTTCGGCTGCTCTCCCGCCGGGATGCGGCAGCCCTCGTCCTCAAAGACGAAGTGGGCGCTGCCGATGATGACCTTCTTGCCCTCCACCATGCTGGAGATGCCGTGGGCCACCACATACTGCACCTGCGAATGATACTCCTCGTGGGTGAGCCCGTGCCGCTTTGCCTCCGCCACCACGGCGTTTGCCATGGAATGGGGGTAATGCTCCTCCAGACAGGCGGCAAGCCGGAGCATTTCCGCCTCATCGTGGCCGCCGAAGGGGATGACCGCCGCCACGGTGGGTGTCGCATAGGTCAGTGTGCCGGTCTTGTCGAACACAATGGTGTCCGCCTTGGCCACCGCCTCCAAAAAGCGTCCGCCCTTGACGGAGATGTGATAGCCGCTGCTCTCCCGCATGGCGGACAGCACCGCGATGGGGATGGCCAGCTTCAGGGCACAGGAGAAGTCCACCATCAGCACCGCCAGCATTTTCGTCACATTCCGGGTCAGAAGATAGGTCAGCGCCGTGCCGCCCAGCGTATAGGGCACCAGCCTGTCCGCCATCCGGGAGGCTTTGTCCTCGGCGGTGGATTTCAGCTTCTCCGACTCCTCAATCATGCGAACCACCCGGTCATACCGCCCACTGCCGGAGGATTTCTCCACGGAGATGACGCACTCGCCCTCCTCCGCCACTGTCCCGGCATAGACGGGACTGCCGGGGTGCTTGGCCACGGGCATGGACTCGCCGGTGAGGGAGGACTGGTTCACCATGGCCTCGCCCTCCACCACCCGGCCGTCCAGCGGGATCATGCCGCCGGTGCGGATCACGATACGGTCCCCCGGCTTCACGTCGGTGATCTTTGTCAGCACCTCGGCGCCGTTTACCTGCTGCCAGACGCTGTCCACCCGCAGGCTCATGGCGGAGGCAAGGTCGGCCACGGACTTTTTGTGGGTCCACTCCTCCAGAATTTCGCCCAAATGCAGCATGAACATGACAGAGCCGGCGGTGGCAAAATCGCCCCGTGCCATGGACACCGTAACAGCGGTGGCATCCAGCACGGCGACGGACAGTTTGCCGTGCCACAGTGCCGAAAGCCCCTCCCGGATGTACTTTACGGAGCGGAACACCGCCAGCGCCGTGGTGATGGGCGCAGGCAGAAACAGCTTGGAGATACACCGCCGCATGACGGCAACTGCCAGCTTGTCCTCAAACTCCCGGTTCAGCGCACGGGAGGTGTGCTCCGGCACCAGCTCCATGGCTTCCGCCTTGGCGAAGGAGAATGCCGCCAGCGCACGGAGTATGCTTCCACGCTCCGCGTCATAGAGCACCACCGCGTCCTGCGTCCGGTCGTAGACCCTGACCTCCTGTACGCCGTCCTGGGCGCGCAGATAGTATTCCAGCACATCCGCTTGGGATAACGTCATCCGTCCGCAGCACAGGTGTACCCGCAGCCGCCCCGGTAACTCATGTAGGATCGTGCATTTCATGGATCACTCCGCCTTAGCGTCCTCCGCGGAAGCGTCCTCCACCACAGCGGCGGCCTCCTCCTCTGCGCGGCGCTCGTTGATGGCCTTGGCTTCTGCGTAGATGTCATCCGCACCCTCCCGCACGGCCGTGACCGTTTTCATCACGCCCTCCTTGGCACGCAGGGCGGCGGCAGTGGTGTGGGCGTAGACCTTCTTGGCATCCTTGCTGCCCAGCAGCTTAATGCCTGCCGTTCCGAACAGCACGCCTGCTGCAAATAAACCGAGTTTTTTCATAATGATTGTCCTCCTATATAAAATATATATGTCAAACCGATGGCCGCGATGGCGGCATCGGAATGATCTTACTGTTTTTTTCTTTCTGAAGCTGCTCTCGAAACAGCGGTGTAATCAACGTCTATATGTCCCAAGGCATCCCGGTGTATTTCATTACCTGCCGCCGAATTTGATCTTTACGATCTGCATTTTCATCATTCCGTCGCCGACTCTGGCGAGAAAACGGAAAAATCTGCTGACGGAGGGGTCTTTCAAATCGGTGTAGCCCAGCATATAGCCCCGACTGGTGACCTGCAAGCGGCTATCCCACGCACTGATCTCTTGGGGAGCGTCCGAAACTGCGAAATACGCGCCCACATCTTGAATCTTCGCACTTTTAAGCCATGTCTTGGCGATCATCTTCACCGCCGCCCGATTCGCAGCGTCAAACACCAGCACACCGCCGGGGAATGCGTCTGCCATACCCTGCACAAGAGCTTTGACCTGCTCGGTCAGGAAGTAATAGAACACGCCGGAGGCAAAGAATACCGCGCCGCCCGATGCATCGATTTGGGAGAACCATTCGGTATCGTTCAAATTGCAGGGGATGTTTTCCTCCCGCTCTCCGGCGGGCAGCAGCTCATTGCGCACGGCTATGACATCGGGAAAGTCCAGATTATAAATTTTGCAGCTGCCGTTGTCGCAGCTTCTCCCTGTGCTGTCCAGCCCGCAGCCCAGATTGACCACCGCCGCATTGGGGTGAGATTTCAGATAATCCCGCACCTCAAAAGCAAGGTCATTCTGCCGCATGGCCACCTCCAGTGAACCGAAACGCTGCATCAGGCTGCGGGATTTTTTCTCCGACTCAGAAAAATCGTAGTCGATCTCGTCAATCAGGCGAACCGCTGTTTCATCTTGGTAGAGATTCGGATACAGCTCTGAGCAGACCTTCCGCGCATACAGCGGAATGATCAGCGTCTCCTGTACCGTGTTTCTCTCGATTTTATATTTCATAGGTAAAATCATAATCTACCTCCTTATCCCAGCGCCACATCCAGCGTCATCATGACGCTAAAGCCCACAGCAAAGAAAATCGTGCCGATGTTGGAGTGCTTCCCCTGTGACATTTCCGGGATCAGCTCCTCCACAACCACATAGAGCATGGCGCCCGCCGCGAAGCTCAGAAAATACGGCAGCGCCGGGATCACAAGCTGCGCCGCGAGAAGCGTCAGCACCGCTCCGACAGGCTCGACAACGCCGGAAAGCACACCGCCGAGAAACGCTCGGCCCTTGCGTTCCCCCTCCGCCCGGAGCGGCATGGAGATGATCGCGCCCTCGGGGAAATTCTGAATGGCGATGCCAAGGGACAGAACGAGTGCGTTTGCCACCGTAATTTGCGTATTTCCCGCGAGAAAGCCTGCATACACCACGCCCACTGCCATTCCCTCCGGAATGTTATGCAGGGTCACTGCCAGCACCATCACGGAGGTGCGCCCGAGCTTGCTTTTCGGACCCTCGGCCTGTTCACTTCCCACATGAAGATGGGAAATCAAACGGTCAAGCAAAAGTAAAAACAGCACGCCGACCCAGAAGCCGATAAAGGCGGGGAGAAAGGACAGCTTCCCCATATCCTCCGACTGCTCGATGGCGGGAATCAGCAGGCTCCATATGGACGCTGCTACCATCACACCGGCGGCAAAGCCGGCAAGGGAGCGCTGCACCAGATCGCCAAGGGATTTTTTCATAAAGAACACGCAGGCCGCGCCCAGCGTTGTACCCAAGAAAGGGATCATGATTCCAAGAAAGGTTTCCGTTTGTCTCACCGCCTTTGCTTTACAGTATTATTTGTTTCTCCTGAAGCCCGCCTCATCCCGGTATTCGGGATGTTCCTTTAAGTATGGGTCTTTATCGCCGCAGATGGTATAGTCGCACCGGCAGCCGTCCACGCAGGTGGTCGTCCGTATAAGCCTTGCGTGGAGCAGCTCCATGGAGGCATAGTCCACATTGCACAGGGCGGGCATGATATCCGTAAGGCCGTGCCGGATGGCAAACTCCGCTGCCGGGCACGCCATAAATTCATAATAAATAGGCTTGTCGGTTTCATAAGGCGCAACCGACATCTCGTAATCGTGCCATTTGTCGCAGCCGCTTTTCGCACGAACAAACGCCTTGTACATCAGCTTCCTCCAGAACGGCTTGTTGCAGTCCACAAATTTCAGCTTGCGGAAGATCGGAAGGATCAGGTTTTCCTCCATCTCCTCGATCTCACGGAAGGATGAAACGGCTTTGCAGACCACATAATAGCTCATGATGGCGATGCAGTCGTAGGTGCCGCCTACGCCGTTGTGGAAGTTCTTTTTGCCGCCCAAGTCGGTGCGCCAATCGGAGAGAAAGACCACGTACTGCCGCTGCACCTTTTCCCATACTGTCTCCCGCTCTGCTTCCGGATAGTGCAGGACGATTTTTGTCCGTATCTCCTTCTTGCAGGGCCGGGAATACAGCACATGGCATTTGCGGTCGAATAGAAGCTCGTTGTCCTTCATCTGATTGCCTCCCTCCTTGTCCTTCCTTGCGTGCATGAGACCATCTCAGATTTAACCCGCTTTTCGGCAGACAAACCATGCCATGCTTTTCAGGTTTCCCATGTCCACATCCGCATACATTCCATCCAGCCGTGCTTTCAGACTGGAAACCGTCTCATAGGGCGGTGTGAAAAAATCTGCCTTTTCATAAACATGCCGGACAAACCAATCCGTCCGCTTGTGCTCGCCCATCACATAAAAGCAGCCGCAGAATGTCCCGCCGGGTCTCAAGACCCGGAAAACCTCCCGATAAGCGGCCTCCTTGTCCGGGAAAGCGTGAAAGCCGTTCAGCGACAAAACGATGTCGAAGGTGTCGTCTGCGTAGGAGAGTGCTCCCACATCTCCCTGCCGGAAGGTTACATTTTTCAGGTGCAGGCGGTCAGCCTTTTCCCGTGCCTGCCCCATCATATCCGCCGAGTAATCGAGACAGGTAATGTCCGCCTCCGGCATAGTCTGATAAACCGGCATGGTCAGAATCCCTGTTCCCACCGGCGCTTCCAGCAGCTTGCCGGAGAAATGCTCCGGAATACCGGACATTGCCTTTTCCAGATAGGCGTCGTTTTCCGCCTTGTTCATTGCCCACACCAAGCGGCACACCGCTTTCCCGCTCAGGGTGGAGCAGGTGATCATGCCGTCATAAAAGCTGTTTCCGCCTGTCAGTCGGTACGCACCGCGAATGGCTTCTTTTCGTTCCATGGTTCTTTCTCCGTGTTTCAATCATCACACGACCGTTTCCAATCTCATTTTTTCAAAATGTCCACGATTTTCGCAAAGTCCTCCTTTGCCTCCTTGAAGATCGGCAGCATACAGTAGCAATGCACCATCTTCGGGCGGGCGGACACCGTATAGGGGACATTTGCCCGTTTGCAGGCTTCCTCAAAGTCCGGCAAAGCACCGCAGAGCACCTCGTCGGCAGAATAGAAGAAGTGAATATCGCCTACGCCGGAGAAATTGCCGCGAGAGCCGGAGAGCATATAGTCCGGCACATTCTCACAGCCGTGCCGCATGAACTTCTCCACCGTCACCATAAAGGCATAGTCGATGGAGACGTCCCGTTCATTGAGCGCCTGCATCCGCGCCTTTTCCGCATCGTTCCACGGCACTTCGCCGGGAGATACTGCGACGATGTGTCTCGGCTGCGGCAGCGGCTCAGGCTGCGCGTTGTTGTGCGCCGCGATCCCCAAAGCCAGCGCACCGCCGGAGGAAAAGCCGCAGGTACTGACATTTCCGCCGCCATACAGTGCAATCATTTTTCGATAACATTCGTACACCATTGCGTAGGTTTCAGTAATGCAATGCTCCATGCATAGCGGGTAAAACGGAAACCACACATCACAGCCGGTCTCGCGGCAGAGCTTGCGCATCACAGGCAGGTCGCCCTTATCGGGGCCGATGACCATGCCGCCGCCGAAGAAATAGAGAATAGCACGCTTGGACGGTTTCGGACGCTCTCGCACGATCAGGCAGGGAAAGCCGTTTACCGCGATCATTTCATAATATGCCTTGCGGTCGGTGGACGTAAAAACGCCACGATGCCGGTTCTGCTTTTCAATTTCCTTTCGCAGTGCATCCTCCGGCAAGGCGAACGCCTTTTTCGCGCCGGAGAGCTTGTACGCCGTGCGCAGGATGGATGCAAAAATGCTCATGCTTTAGCCCTCCTCATTTCCGCGCTGTGACGCAGAGCCAGCTTTTCTTTTTGTGTATCTGCACATCGTGAAAACCCGCCTGCTCCAGATACGTCTTCAGCTCGGCGTCCTTGTAGATGGTCATGCCGCCGATGATCTCCGTCCACTTCTTGTCCTTGTCCGTATCGCCGTTGCTTTCGTTGCAGATGAGTAATGTCCCGCCGGGCTTCAGCACCCGGTAAACCTCCCGGAAGCACTGCGGCAGATCGGGCCAGAAATAGACGGTTTCAAAGGCCGTTACCGCATCGAACCAGTTATCAGCAAACATCATATCCGCCACGCTGCCTTGCAGAACGGTGCAGCGGCCCTCCGCGATGGCGGCCTGGTTGACCTTTTTGGATTTCTCCACACTGACGGGGGAATAGTCGATGCCCTTGACAATACCTTCCGGGCATTTTTTCAGAAGTCTCTTGATGTTCGCCCCTCCGCCGCAGCCGCAGTCCAGCACCTTGGCGTCCGGAGTAAGCTCCAAAAAGCGAAGTCCCCACCGTGCCACAGGACTGTGCCCCAGGTTCATCATGGCGACCATGATTTTCCCGCCAAGCCCCACAGGCTTTCTGGTGTTCTCAAAAAATGACATCTTATCACACCTCCAATTTCACACATTCCGCATAAGTCAGCGGGAACGAGGCTTTCAGCACAGCGCTTTTCCGCACCGCCCAGCCGTTTTGCCGTAGGAAGCGCAGGTATTCCGCGCTCGTCCACTTGCTGCGGAGAGGGAAGCCTGCCAGCTTCATGAAAAAGGCTTTGACCTTGCCGAAAAACGAATTTCCCGCGTGGGTGAAGGTGGGCGCGATGAGCGTGCCGTCGTCTTTCAGTACCCGTTTTATCTCTTGCAGGGCTTTTTCCGGCTGCGGCACAATGTGCAGCGCGTTGGACACGATCACTACATCAAAGGACTTATCCGCATAGGGCAGGCGGAACATATCCTGCACGGAGAAGTGCAGCTTGGCAGAGCGGTTATCCCGCTTCGCCTCGGCAATCATCTCTGCGGAGGCGTCCGTCGCCTCGATATGTGCCGCCGCGTTTACGATGTGCTTTGCGATCAATCCCGTGCCGGTCGCCAGCTCCAGCACCGTCTTGTGCCGCACGACCGGCCGGATCAGCTCATACATCTCGTCATACGCCGCCCGATCCTTTCGCATGAAGCGGTTGTACCGACCGGCATTTTTGTCCCAGAAATTCTTGTGTTTTCGCATCTCTGTCATTCCTTTCGGCGTTAGGTTCGACTAACCGATACGCGCAGTTGACCGGTTAGATGGTGCTAACCGCTGTGCCTCGGAAAAGCCGCATCTCTGCGGCCTTCCGCTTATTTAAATAGCTCCCTGCAAGCGCCGTACACCAGCGTTTCCAGCACCTGCGGGTACAGCTCCCCGATCTGCTCCTTGTGAGAAACGGTAAGAATCAGTCCCCGCACCGTGGCGGCAGCCAAAGAGATGCCGCGACTCGGCGCAAGGTCATATTTTTCCAGAAGCTGACGGATGTGCGTCTCGTCACCGTGGTAATGGATGTTTTTGACATCCTCCGGCAGTCTCTGCAAAAGCAGCTTTGCATCGTTTTCAATGAAAACCATGTCGCCAGTATCAGACAGCCGCCAGCAGACGGCAAGAACCGCCTTTGCCGCGCGCTCCGATGGCGGCAAGCCGTCAGTTTCGCTCAGTGCATGGTCGGCTACCCCGTAAAGCTCGGCATGGATGCCCTCTAAAACCGCAAAGAAAAGCATTTCCTTGGATTCGTAGAATTTATAGAACGAGCCCTTCGCAATCCCGACCGCCTTCGTCAACTGCTCTACGGAGGTTTTCTTCATCCCCAGCGTGACAGCACAATGTCTCGTTTCCTTCAGCAACGCCTTGCGGAGCTGCTCAGTCTCGTAATCGGTAAAAGCCAAGGTCGCACCCTCTCTGAAATATGACCGTTTCGGTTCTTCTGGTCATATTATACCGCGCTTTTTTCTGGTTTGCAAGAGGTGTAGAGAAAAAACTCACTAATCAAAAGGGGTGCAGCGTTGCAGAAAGAGACGACGGAATTCCGGTAATCGTTGTCGCCACTGTAAAAGAAACTATATCGTAAAAGGGCATCAGAACGAAGCATCCAAACGCTGCGTTCTGATACCCATTTTGTTTCATATTGCACAGATGGGGTGATTGCAAGGAGAAGAACAGAAATTCACACAACATGAATGACGTATTCACATAATACTACTGCTTTTGCGCTAAGATAATCACCCTCCTGACGATAAGTGCCGCCCATTTCTTCAAATAGAGATTTCATAAGAATCAGCTCCTTTTTGCGTTGATTTGCAACGGTTATAAGGGTTATTCTGCTCCTTTCCTACAACTGCTGTTCCATTCACCACAAATGAGCCGCAGTCATATGTATTAGGTGGCAGAAACCACCCTCTACATAGTAACTCTTGGTTCTGGATACTGTTGGAGTCGCCCTCCAGATTATCATCTCGGGACAGACGGCAATAGAGCGCCGTGATCTTTTGGTTTGGCTGTAACATATTGACCTCCTTCATAAAATGCCAAACCGATTGAGAGATTGCAACCATACAATACCCCCAATCGGTTTGTTTGTCTATGCGAACCTGTTTTTCAGGCGGAAATATTTTTTGCGTCCTGCTCCAGGTCGATGACCTGTTTCATAAGATCGACCGTAGATTGCGTTCCTCCGAAACTGAATTCCGCGAACACAATGTACTCTCTGCCGCATACATGCTGTCGGCGGCTTTTTATAATCTTGCCGTCCCTTTCTTCCACTGCGGTATCCCGCACTGCCTTGGCAGAGGGAATATCCTCATCTCCATGCTTTTCTTCACTGTAGGAGCGGGGACGCTCATTGTATTTGAATTTATACGCCATATCGTTCCTTTCCCCTGACGCTACAGTCAGGCAACAAAAATAGCAGACCGTTACATGGTCTGCTGCTGTGTTTGTTCTGCCTGCTGATCTTCGGTCCACTGCTGTTCTGTAGATGATTGCTCATCCTGTGTGAGCACCATGGCTACGCCGGCCACCAGTCCGATGACAGCGCCGATATTTTTGGCTTCCTGTTCTGCTTGGATACGGCGGTAACGTTCCTCGACATCTTCGTTACCATCATCCAGTAACGCTCCAGTTACCGCCAGACCATACAGTCCAGCGTGGAGCGGCTTCATAGAAACAGGTTGCGGATGTTGCTGACCACTGTCGCTGTGCCATACCCCATCCCCAGCAGTGCCGCCACGATGAGCAGTACCAGTACGATCCATTTGGCCACTACGATCAGGTCGAAGTCCGGAAGCCAGTCCAGCCATTTGCAGGAATGCTTTTCTTTCTTCTTCCCAGCCTGTTCCAGCAGAGTGGTCATCTCCGTCAACGATTTCTGGATCTCCGCCATGCTGTTCTGCACCGCTGTCAGGTCTGTGTGTGATCTCAGGTTCGGAAGATACTCCCGCATTCCACGCACTTCCCACCCGATGGATTCTGTCTTCTGTGTCAGCATCGTCAGAGCCTCCGGCAGCGGACACTGGATGACAATGGGCGTGATCGGTGAACTCGACTCCCGCGCTGTCGGCTGCGGTGAAGGCTCGGGCCGGTTCAGGGCCATGAGCTCGTCCATAGATAATTTCTTCTCTGATCCTGAATTCATATTCCATGTTCTCCTTTAGATATTTGTCACCGAACAGCAAACGGTCCCGACACTGCCAGCCACTCGGCGTGGTATAGGTGATATTCTTTCGGGACTTTTCCCAGCGAACCTTGTAGCCCTCGCTCTCCATCAGCGCAATGAACTCCTCGCGGTTGGAAGCGTGGCGCATACAGTCATTGATGATATTCATGAGCTGCAGCTTCTTGCTCTGACCACGGGCCGCCGTGTGATACTCTCCGATGGTCATAGTCTTTGTTTTCTGCTTTTGTTCCCTGGGTTGAAATACAGGAAGTGAAAACTCCTTGCAGACCATGTCGTTGCGTTGCCGCAGTTCCTGGAGCTGCTCCTTTGCGATATGCAGTTTCCGTCCGGTATCGAAATTGACCGAGTTGATGAGGAAGTGGGAATGGATGTGCTCACGGTCTGTGTGGGTGCAGACCAGAACTTCGTATCCCTCATAGTACTCGGCCAGCTTCAGCGCGGCCGCGTGAGCGGTGACCGGGTCGACTGCTTCGCCTTTCGGGAAGCTCTGTACCATGTGATAGAACAGTACACCGTCCGTCTTGTGGTAGAGCCGCTTGGTGGTCATGAAATCCGCGTAGACAGATTCCGGCTGACAGTTGATACCTGTGACCAACTGCTGCCCCTCGAACTCGGTCTTTTTATCCTGCATGGTATACCGCATCACGGCGCTCATGCATCCGGTGGTCTGGCCCCGCTTGTAGTTTGTGAAGCTGATGATAGCCATAGCTTACCAGCGCTTTCGTTCAAGGATCATCCGTACGGCACCACAGAGTTCAGAGAACGCCCGACATACGCTTTCCAGATCGATCACGGTCACTCGTCCCATGTGCGCCAGGGTGACGAGCTGGTTTAGATTTCTGCCGATGGACTTCAGCTCCTTCAGCACTTCTTTCAGGCCGTCGATGACCACCACCTGCTTTCCCAGGCAGCAGGCAGTGACGTAGTCGCTCATGGACATCCCGGACTGCTTCGCCAACTCCTTGATGGCCTCCCGGTCTGTGGACGCCATGCGGGTGCTGAATTTAACATCTTTTTTCATGTCGTTTCCTCCAAATCGTAGATAAAGTGGGTCCGGGCTTCTGCCCGGAATTCATGCGGAAGTCGGGCAGCGGCGTTGCCGCAGACCAGACAAACGCGATGCTGGCCACCTCCAAGGAGGTGATTTCCCTGCACCGAACACCCGCGCTCCGCTTTCGGCCACAAATGGCCACAAACGGCGTTTCTTTTTCCCTGCGGGTGTTTACTCGCCATGCCCGGCAATCTCCCGCAAATCGCCGCACAGCGCCCCAACAGGGTCAACAGGGGCGACCACAGGTACACCCTGGGCATCGTCACTTTCGGCACGGCGCAGCTCGATGAGCCGCTTCCCGTTGCTGCGGCGCACCATACCGGAAATTCCGATTTTGCTTAGCGCGTCAAGGTTTTGCAGGATCAGGCGGGACACTTTCTTAGGCGAGATACGCTCCATACCGACAGGGTCGATTTTTTCAGACAGCTCTGTGGGAGTGCCGATAAATTTCGTACGGTCGCGCATCAGTTCAGAGACCAGATAGGTGATCCGGTCTCCCAGTAGCTCCGGCTGCGTTCTGCTGTCTGCTACCATCTCCCACACGTTTTCAACGTTGCGTTCCAGAGACAACTCCCGGTATTCAATGTCACGACCGATGCAGGAGAGCTTCGCCTTACCGCTGCCGCGCCGATCTTCCACCAGAGTAAAACTGGAATCCACCGCCCCGCTGATGGCTGTCGTACCGGAGATGCGGTTGAACACATCATCGGCAGTTTCCTTTCGCAGATGATGGATCAGCAGGATGGCGATGCCGTGCTTGTCCGCCAGCCGCTTCAGCACGGACAGGTCCCGGTAGTCATTGGCGTAGGTGGCATCGTGGACGGGGCGGACCATCTGCAGCGTATCGACGAGGACCAGAACAGTATCCGGGTGAGCTACGAGGAAGCCCTCCACCTGCTCCTCCAGCCCCTGGCCGATGGGAGCGCACTCCGTACAGAAATGGACGCTGTCCGGCGCGTCCTCTGTGATCTCGAAGAGGCGGTTCTGGATGCGAAGGACGGAGTCCTCCAGGCAGAGATAGAGGGTGGTGCCCTGCTTCACGCTCATTCCCCAGACCGGTTCTCCCTTGGCCACCGTCACCGCCAGCCACAGGGCCAGCCAGGACTTGCCCACCTTGGGTGAACCCGCCAGGATATGCAGACCCTGAGAGATCAGCGTGTCCACCACAAAATTGGGCGGCTCCAGCGGACGGTCCATCAGCGTCCTACCGTCCACCGTGACCAGAGGACGGTCCATTTTGTTGCTCATAGTCAGTACCTCCAATTCAAAATATCTGAATACAAAAATCTCCCACCTCGAAAGAAGTGGGAGTAGTATTCTTTTAGAGGAGCAGTGCCCACAGGACTTTTGAGCATCCCCTTGCCCCTCTGCTTGTATTGTGGTGGAAAAGATGGTATCCTGATAAAAAGCATGGACAGATTAAAAATCAAGTAGGACAAATTATTGCAGAGGAGGGGGCCAGCGGAAATGGAGGGGAGCATCATATTCTATACCTACGGCAGCACCTTGGAGCTGAACGGGCAGCAGTTTGAGGCAGGCAGGCTGACCGAAGATCTGCTGAATCTATCACCGGATGACTACCACCCCCTGCACGAACGGATGGTGCGCATCCGTACCCTTATGGACATCTACGAGTATGTCCGCAAGAGTGAACTTTGGTGGAAACTGAATGATGAGATGGAGCAGCTCTGTCAGGAACTTCGCCGATATACTGTGTTCCGCTTGCTACCGGACGATTGCTATGACGCTTTCTTTTCGGTGATACGGGAGATCACAGGACAGTTCAGCTTGTTTCCTCCCGAGGAGCACAGCCTTTCAGAGGATGATCAGACAAAACTTCTCAGCGCCTCAGCGGAAGAATTCCTCCAGAGTGATGATGGGGACAGCGATCCTGAAATCTCCTTGGGACTGCTGGATCTGTTTCGTCGCAGAGAGGGCAGCGAGGAAAAGGGCGAGTTGTTTTATTACGAGATGTTTCGCCTCCTGGGAGCGTGCGAAGATACCTGGAGTGCCTACAAGAAATACATCGACCGCTACATGATGTATCTTCACGACATCCGTGCCTTTGTTCCTACCATCCGGAATTTCATCAAGTTTATCCTCTCCACACTCACGACCAATGGGCCGGAAAGTTATGCGGCAGCGCTCTATGGTTTCTATAACGATGATCGCACCGCAGAGAAGCTGATCGTCAACCCCATCACTTACCACGGGGACTGCTACAGGAGACACGATGAATATATGCTCTCCTATGTCCCGCGGGAGCTGCCGGACGGCTCCATGGCCATCTGTCAGGAGCATGTGACGGACAGCTTACAGGCGCTGATGAAGGCAGACTATATGCTGGCCCTGAATAGCGGACACAACATCCGCCGCTGCATCATCTGCGGGAAATACTTCATGCTGAAGAGCGGCGTCCACGCTTTGTACTGCGAAGGGGCCTGTCCCCACGCTCCTGGCTACACCTGTCGGCAATTTGGCACGGTGGAAGTTCAAAAGGAACTGGCAAAGAACAACCCTAAGGTGAAGGCCAAGCTGACTGCCTTTTCCAGGATCACGAAGGATATGCAGCGGGGAGCTATCTCTCAGGAGGATGCCAGAAGAGCCAAGGATCATGTGCGAGACCGGCTCTACGATGCGCTGCGCAGCCCGGATATCTCTGTTGAGGAGTTTTCTGAACAAATATCTACTGCGCAAGTGTATGAATATTGCCGCATCACCAGAGTGAGCAAGCCCCGAGGGCGTCCACCGAAAGCAAAGGCGGGTGGGACCCATGACCAATGAGGAACTGGTCCGCCGATATTACGGCGGTGATGAGCGCGCGCTGGAGGAGTTGTACCGCAGGAATCTCGGGCTGATCCGGCGCATCGCCCGGGAGACTGCCAGAGAGTTCAACTGTCTGCATATGGACAGGGAAAGACCGGGAGAGTTGTCCGGCTATACGAAAACGATTCTGGAGGATCTTTGCGGCGAGGGTGCGTTGGAATTTCTGACGCGGGTCCAGAGCAGAGAATACGATGAGAGCCGTGCTGTGCTTGCCACCTACCTGTACCCACATCTGAAAGGCCGGATGACCCGTTGGCTGGAGCAACATATCGGAAATCTTTCTCTGAGCAAGCACGAGATGGATGCTGTCCGGCAGGCACAAAGGCTATATCATTCAGGTCAGTTCAGCATCGAAGAGATCGCGGAGAAAATGGATGTCCTTCTGGAACAAGCTGTCAAGCACATCCGTTACAACACCCATTTTGTTGGTGTCAATGATCTTATCCCTGGGAGCTATGACGGTGATCCCTTTGAGCGGCTGATGCCTGGGAATCTCTCTGTTTCTGCGGAGCAGGTCGTGTATCGAAAAGTCTGCATTGAGCTGCTGCAGGAACTATTTGATGCTCTCCCGAAGAAGGACAGGGACATCCTCGGAAAATTCTACGGTGTATTCGGATTTGAAAAAACTTCGCTGAAGGAAATCGGCATGTACCACATGATGAAGGAGTCCGCCGTGGAAAAGGCAAAGGAGCGTGCTGTCACAAAGCTGAAAAAAGCCTATCCGGGTAGCAGGCTGCAGATCTGGAGGAATGTTCATCGTATGATACGCAGACCGATCCTGCCAGCGAAGGATGACAGAGCACTGCGGCGCAGCTTCACGACTTCGACCCTACGAAATCAGGAGTCTGGAAGATCGTAGTTTCGATACAGTCTGGTGAGAATTTTGCGCAGACAGGAGACCGCAACAGTCCCCTTTAGGACATGTTTAGGAAAAATCAAGAGTCATACTCGCTTTTTTATACGTTCCGTGCTATAATGCAGAAAAACACGAAAGGCCGGCAACTATGGCTACACATATTTTAGTCGTCGATGACGAGACTGCGATCGCAGATCTGGTGGAGGTCTATCTGAAAAACGAAGGCTTCACCATCCACAAATTCTATAATGCCTCCGACGCCCTGGCTTGTATGCGGACGACACGCTTGAATCTGGCGGTGTTGGATGTGATGCTGCCGGACATGGACGGCTTTACCCTCTGCCAGCGCATCCGGGAGGACCACCTGTTCCCCATCATCATGCTCACCGCAAAGGTGGAGGATATGGACAAGATCATGGGGCTGACCTTGGGAGCGGACGACTACATCACCAAGCCCTTCAATCCTCTGGAACTGGTGGCCCGGGTCAAGACTCAGCTGCGCCGCTACACCCGGTACAACCCCAGGGAGGGGACAGTCCAGGAGGTCACCGAATACGACTTTCGAGGACTTCAGATCTCCAAGGCCACTCACAAGTGCGTCCTGTTCGGCGAGGAACTGGCCCTGACGCCCTTGGAATTCTCCATTCTCTGGTATCTATGTGAGCACCGGGGGAATGTGGTGTCCAGCGAGGAACTGTTTGAACATGTTTGGGGCGAGGCGTTTATGGACAGCAACAACACCGTCATGAGTCACATCGCCCGGCTACGGGAAAAGATGCACGAGCCCAGCCGAAAGCCCAAATTCATCAAGACCGTTTGGGGGGTGGGGTACACCATTGAGTAAGAAAGGAAATACCCGCAGCCGCCGGAGATCTTTGCGCATCTGGGGCGGCTACCTGCTGGTCCTCATGGCTTGGGTGGTCGCAGTGATGGCCTTGGCATTCCTGGGCTTCATCATCTGCGCCAGCATCACCTGGCAGCCCTCGCCGCTCTACGACTTCCTGAATTGGGTTCGAGACTACATCGTTCTGGTCTGCATCGTCACAGTGCTGGCGGGCTGGGTGGTCATCAGCTTCTATTTTATCTCCAAGCCCATCAAGCAGCTGGACGTGGTGGCCAATGCGGCAGAGCAATTATCCCGCCCCAGTGAGGAGCCCATCCAGCTGCCGGATTCCCTGGAGGACATCTCCATCCAGCTGAATCTGGCCCGGGAGCAGGCTCTCCGGGACGCCCGGGCAGCCCGGGAGGCAGAACAGCGGAAAAACGACCTAATCGTCTATCTGGCCCACGACCTGAAAACGCCCCTGACCAGCGTCATCGGCTACCTGACCCTCCTGCGGGATGAGCCTCAGATCTCCCCGGAGATCCGGGCCAGGTACACCGGCATCGCCCTGGAGAAGGCGGAGCGGCTGGAGGACCTCATCAACGAGTTCTTCGACATCACCCGCTTCAACCTCTCTCGCCTGGAGCTGGAGCGGCAGAGCGTGGACCTGACGCGGATGCTGGAGCAGGTCGCCAGCGAATTCCGCCCCATTTTCGCAGAATCGGGGCTGTCATGCAGCCTGGATCTGCCGCCCAAGCTGCACTATTCCTGTGACCCGGATAAGCTGGCAAGGGTCTTTGATAATCTCCTGCGCAACGCGTCTTATTATAGCCTGCCGGACAGCACGGTGGAAATTGCCGGACGGATAGAGGCCGGGAAAATCGTACTCACCTTCTCCAATGCGGGAAAGAACATCCCCCAGGAGAAATTGGACCGGATCTTTGAACAGTTCTTCCGTCTGGACAGCTCCCGCGCCACCCGGACAGGTGGTGCGGGCCTTGGCTTAGCCATCGCCAAGGAGATCGTGGAGCTCCACGGCGGGACCATTCGGGCGGACAGCACCGAGGATCGGATCACCTTCACCATCTGTCTTCCGTCAGACCATTCAGAAGCGCCGTAAGAAAATCACAAGAATTTCGCAGAAAACTTGCAAGGCATCCGTTGGTAGATAGACAAGTATGAAACGCCTGGTTCTGGTACCATTTCAGTATCAGAACCAGGCGCTTTATTTTGATTAGGAGGTCTTATCCCATGAAAACCATTCTCGTTCTCTTCGGCGGATGCTCCACGGAGTACGAAGTTTCTCTCCATTCCGCCTATGCGGTGCTGTCCCACATGGACCCCGCCCGCTATACTCCTTTGGCTGTGGGCATCACACGGGAGGGGCAGTGGCTCTGCTATACCGGCGACCTCTCCCGGCTGGAGGACGGTACTTGGCAGCAGGCGGCAGACTGTATCCCCTGTACCCCGCTGGTGGAACGGGAGGCCCACGCTTTACTACTGCTGGACGGCTCCGGCCGCCGTCTCCTCTTTGACGCGGTATTCCCAGTCCTCCACGGCAAGAACGGCGAGGACGGTACGGTACAGGGACTCTTTGAACTGGCCGGGGTCCCGGTCATCGGCTGCGGGACATTGTCCAGCGCCTTGTGCATGGACAAGGACCGGGCCCACCAGCTGGCGGCCCTGGCCGGCATCCGGGTCCCCCGGAGCCACGTCTTTCATTCCAGCGATGATTTCAGCCGGATCGCCCAGGCAGCGGAGGAACTGGGATACCCGGTGTTTGTCAAGCCGGTCCGGGCCGGTTCCTCCTTCGGTATCACCAAAGTCTCCGGGCCGGAAGAGCTGCCCGCCGCCATGGAGGAGGCCTTCCGCCACGACAGCGCCGTGATCCTGGAGGAGACGATCCCCGGCTTTGAGGTGGGCTGCGCGGTCATGGGCAACGAGGAACTGACCGTGGGTCTGGTGGACGAGATTGCGCTGTCGGAGGGCTTTTTCAACTATGAGGAGAAGTACACCTTAAAGACCTCCGCCATCCACTGTCCCGCCCGCATCCCGCCGGAGAAGGCGGCAGAGATCCAGGCAGCGGCAAAAACCATTTACCGTGCCCTGGACTGCCGGGTATTCGCCCGGGTGGATCTGTTCCTCACCCCGGATGGGGAGATCGTCTTCAATGAGGTCAACACCATCCCCGGCTTCACCGCCCACAGCCGCTACCCCAGCATGATGCAGGGCATCGGCATTTCCTTTGGGGAGCTGGTGACCCGCCTGATCGAGTTGGGGGTGGCGGGATGAGAACCGTGTCGATTCCCCAGGAGCAGATTTTTCAGGGGCCGCTGGTCCTGGTCAACCGGGCGCATCCCCTGCATGAAAAAGAGCGATCTGCGCTGACCTCGGTGGACCCGCACCACCCCGACATTCTTCTTGAAAGCCGGGCACGGCAGCTACTGTCTGCCTGTATCCAAAAGGCGGGGGGACAGCGGGAGATCGTGCCGGTGTCCGGCTGGCGGAGCCAGCAGGAACAGCAGCGGATCTGGGACGACTCCATGGCGGAGCATGGGGAGACATTTACCCGCCAGTATGTGGCCCTTCCAGGATGCAGTGAGCATCAGACCGGCCTCGCCATCGACCTGGGAAAGGCTGCCGGATACATCGACTTCATCCGGCCTGCCTTTCCCTATGACGGCGTCTGCGGAAGATTTAGGCGTCTGGCGGCCCGGTACGGCTTTATCGAACGCTACCAGCGGGGCAAGGAGGAAGTCACCGGGATCTCGGCTGAGCCGTGGCACTTCCGCTATGTGGGGGCGCCCCACGCCCAGCTGATGGAAACCAACGGGCTGTGTCTGGAGGAGTACCGGGACTTTTTGCGGCAGGGTCCCCGGAGCGTCGCTCTGGAAAACGGCCGCATGGCCCAGGTGTTCTATGTGCCCGCCGCCGGAGCCGTCACAGAGGTGGAAGTGCCGGAGGGCTGCTGCCAGATATCCGGCGACAATGTGGAGGGATTTATCCTGACATGGTGGGGGGATACCCATGAGAACGGCTAAGAAAACCGTCCCGACTTTGGACCTCTTTCGTCTGGCGGCAGTCCTGCTGGTGGTGATGAACCACACCTCGCCCCTGGCGGATGTGTCTGCCATGGCTGATTTCTGGCTTACCCGGGTACTGGCCCGGGTGGCAGTCCCATTCTTTCTGATGACCACTGGGTACTTTCTGAGCCGGAATCACTGGGCTGGTGTGGGGCGGCAGCTGAAAAAGCTCTGCCTGCTCTACGGCGTCTGCATTCTTTTGTATCTGCCAGTGAATCTCTATGCCGGCAGCTTCACCGGTCCGGCGGATGTTTTGCGGAAACTGCTGGTGGACGGCACCTTCTACCACCTGTGGTATTTCCCGGCGACCATTCTGGGCATCGTCATCGCCCGGTGGCTCAGCCGGCTGGGCCTGCGGGTGGCTCTGCCTGTGGCGGCGCTACTCTATCTCATCGGTCTGGGCGGGGACAGTTACTATGGACTGGTTTCCCAGATCCCGCTGCTTCGGACCCTTTACGACGGCATTTTTACACTGTGCGGCTATACCCGCAATGGCCTGTTCTTCGCGCCACTGTTCCTTCTGCTTGGGGCCGCCGGAAGGCGGTGGAACCAAAAGCTGTCTCTGGCGGGCTTCTTCCTCTCTCTGGCAGCCATGAGCGCCGAGGGGCTGTGGCTCCATCGCATGGATGTCCAGCGCCACGACAGCATGTACCTCGCCCTCCCCCTGTGCATAGTATGCCTTTTTTCTCTGCTGCTGGGCGGAAACAAGGGCAAGTCCAGGAAAGTCCGGGAATTTTCCACAGCCATGTATGTGCTCCATCCCCTCTGCATCGTACTGGTCCGGGGAGCGGCAAAGCTACTGGGACTGGGAGAAATGCTCATTGAAAACAGTGTTCTCCATTTTATTGTGGTGCTGGCGCTCAGTGCGCTGCTCTCCGCTCCTTGCCTGCTGAGGCTTCAAAAGAAGCCCAGCCCCACCGCTCGGGCCTGGCGGGAGGTGGATCTGGCGGCCCTTGGGCACAACGCCCAGGTGCTGCGGAACACATTGGCCCCGGGGACAGAGCTGATGGCGGTGGTAAAGGCGGAGGCCTACGGTCACGGCGGGGCAGTGACCGCCCGCACCTTACAGCGAGCGGGCGTCCGGGCCTTTGCCGTGGCCTGCCTGGCCGAGGGGATTGCTCTGCGAAAGGCGGGCATCCGGGGGACGATCTTGATCTTAGGTTATACCTCCCCGGAGGAAGCTCCGCTCTTGACACGATGGCATCTGACCCAGACGGTGGCGGATATTGACCACGGGCGGGCCTTGGCAGCCAGAGGGCGGCGTGTCCATGTCCATCTGGCCCTGGACACGGGGATGCACCGGCTGGGCATCCTGGCGGAAAACCGGAAGGAGATCCTGGAGGCATTCCGGCTTCCAAACCTGGTAGTGGACGGTGTCTTTTCTCATCTATACGTCTCGGACAGCCTGGAAGCCGAAGATGTTGCCTACACCCAGGAGCAGCTGACCTTGTTCTATGATACGGTGGCCTGGCTCCGAACTGCCGGATATGATCCCGGCAAAGTTCATATCCAGTCCAGCTATGGACTTTGGAACCTCCCAGCTCAGCCCTGTGACTATGTCCGGGCTGGAATCGCACTCTATGGAGTTCGAAGCGATGATGCGCCTGTTCAGCGAAGCCTTGACCTGCGGCCGGTTCTGTCTATCCGGGCCAGAGTGGCCAGTATCCGCACTGTGCAAGCCGGAGAGAGCGCCGGGTACGGGCGGGTCTTTCAGGCAGAGCAAGAAACCAAACTGGCGGTGGTCACCATCGGCTACGCGGACGGTCTGCCCCGGAATCTGCCTCAGCGGGGCGGCCAGGTGCTGATTCAGGGCCGGCGTTGTCCTATGGTGGGGCGGATGTGCATGGACCAGTTGCTGGTGGACATCAGCGATCTTTCGGAGGTCGCTCCTGGCGATACAGTGACTATTATCGGCCGGGATGGCGGTCAGGTGATTCGGGCAGAGGAACTGGCTGCATGCTGTGGGACGATTACCAACGAACTGCTCTCCCGGTTAGGCATGCGGTTACCCATTGTTTCTGGTTAAAGAGCGGTAGGGAATTTTACAAAGATTCCGGTTCGAATTTCAACATGAATATACCTTTAAACAGGAATAGCCACCAACCACGATGAAATGGTTGATGGCTATTCCCGTTTGGTCGACACCAAGAGATTCTCTCAATCGGTTTAATCTGGTGTTTTCAAGATGTCCTTATGAGGAGTCGCCCTTGGCCTTCTCTGTTTTTTCTTTCAGGATAACGTCCGTCAGGCTCTCGCCGTTTTCCCAGCGGGAGACCGCCTGACGGGTCACAAATACCTTTTCCGCAAGCTCGTCCTGTGACAGTCCCATCTTTGTCCTGAGCTCTAAAATCACATTTTTGGTAGGCTCTCGCCCGTTTCCTCCTTGAACTTGCAGGAGAGGCACAGGCGGCCAAGGAATATCCCCTCCGTTTTGCACAAAACCATTCTGTCAGAATAGTGCGAATTGTTGAAATTCTCAATAGGGGTTGACGAAAAGAATGGGGCTTGCTATACTATAAATGCCTTTGTCAGACACATGACAAAAGACGAAGTTTTGCTGGAGGTATGGAACATGAATCGGTGCAAACGATGGCTCGCATTACTACTGGGTGCCGTACTGCTGCTGGGCACGATGTCCGGCTGCAGCGGCACAACGGCCTCTGACAGTGAGGACGGCGCATATCGGAAAATCAATTTGTCCATGGCGGTCAACGGAACAGACACGCAAATCGACTCGCTGGTAGCCCACCACTTCGCAGACCTGGTGGCAGAGCGTTCAGGCGGAAGCATCACCATTGATGTGTTTCCCAACGACACGCTGGCCGGCGGCAACAGCACCAAGGGCGTGGAGTATATCGCCGTAGGCGCAGCGGATCTGGGAGCTTATGCCACCTGCGTCCTGGCCAACATAGAGCCCAAGATGTCCGTGGCGACGCTGCCCTGGTCCTTTACCTCCTATCAGGAGGCACGGCAGGTCATCGACACCACCGGCGGTGCTTACTACGCAGAGCTGCTGGATGCAAAGGGCATCACGTATCTGGGTTCCTTCCACAACGGCTTCCGCCAGCTCACCAACAGCAAGCATCCGGTCACCACACCGGAGGATCTGAAGGATCTGAAGATCCGTGTCCCCGGCTCGGCGGTATATATGGGCGTATTCAAGGCGCTGGGCGCCAGTCCCACGGCCATGAGCTGGAGCGAGGTGTTCACCGCCATCCAGCAAAAGACTATTGACGGACAGGAAAACGGCTGCTCCGTGACCAAATCCGCCAAGATGGATGAAATTCAGAAGTACATGACCATCTGGAATTACAGCTATGAAAATGATCTCTTTGTGGCCAACAAAAAGGTTTGGGAAAGCCTGGACGAAAATACACAGGCGCTTCTCCAGCAGTGCGCCTCCGATGCCTGCGAATGGGGCCGCGACCGGCTGGAGGCCGAGGAGGACGAGCTGATCCAGGGCTTCCAGGACGCCGGTATGCAGGTGGATATCCTGACGGAGGAGCAGCTTCAGGCCTTTAAGGACGCGGTAAGTGATGTAACGGCTGAGCTGAAGGCCCAATATGGCGAAGCCGCCTGTGCCGCTTTCGGCATTGAATGAGGAGGATCCATATGTTTGAGAAAATCGAAAAATTCGTTTCCTGCGCGTGCGTTTCCATTATGGCGGTGCTGGTCTTTTCAAACGTCATCGCCCGCTTCCTGTTCAAGCATTCTCTGGCGGTTTCGGATGAAATGTCCACCTACCTATTTGTCCTGATGAGCTTTATGGGTACCGCCATCGCGGCCCGGCGCAGAGCGCACCTGGGGCTTTCCATCATCACCGACCACGTCAGCCCCCATACGCGGCTGATCATCCAGCTGGTCATGTACGGCATCTCCGTGCTGTTCTGTCTGCTGATCGTGTTTTTCGGTGTACAGATGGTCATCAGCCAGTATCGGCTGGGTCAGGAAACTGCCAATATGCAGTGGCCCGAGTGGATCTATGGGGCCTTCGTCCCCATCGGCGCAGCCTTTGCGGCAATTGCTTTTTTCCAGACCATGCTGGTCATGTGCAAGGAATATAAAGAACAGGAGGGCAAGAAATAATGGTCGGAATCGTATTATTGGGCATCTTTGTGGTGCTGCTGGTGTTCGGCGCACCCATCGCCGTGTGTCTGGGTATGTCCAGCGTAGGCGCTATTCTGGCGCAGGGTGCAGGTAAGCCTCTGGACGCCATTATGAGTGTGCTGCCCCGTCTGTGCTCCTCTGCCAGCAGCAAATTTGTTTTGCTGGCGATTCCCTTCTTCATCCTCTCCGGCAATGTGATGGAAAAGGCCGGCATTTCCGGCCGCCTTATCAATCTGGCGGAGAAGTGCCTGGGCCACATCCGCGGCGGCATGGCCATGGTCTGCGTGGTGGTTTCCTGCTTCTTCGCAGCGATCTCCGGCTCCGGCCCCGCCACGGTGGCGGCCTTGGGCCTGATCATGATCCCCGCCCTGGTAAAGGCCGGATATCCCGCCGCCTTCTCCTGCGCTCTGATGGCGGCAGGCGGCGCCATCGGCGTGGTGATCCCGCCGTCCATCACCTTTGTCGTGTATGGTTCTATTGCGGACGCCTCCATCACCGACCTCTTCAAGGCCGGCGTGATCCCCGGTCTGCTGATGGGCGCAGGCTTGATCGTTGCTGCGCTGGTCGTCGGCCGGAAGATGGATCTGAAGGTGCTTCCCAAGGCCACCGGCAAGGAGCGCTGGAAAGCGTTCAAGGATGCATTCTGGGGTCTTTTGATGCCCGTCATCATCCTCGGCGGTATCTATGGCAGCATCTTCACCCCCACCGAGGCGGCCGCCGTCTCCGTGTTCTACGGGCTGATCGTGGGTATCCTCGTCTATCGGGAGATCGACCTGAAGAAGATCAAGGACATCCTCATTGACTCCTGCAGCACCACGGCCACCGTCATGTTCATCACCATGGGTGCCACGCTGTTCGGCTATGTGCTCACCCGCGCCCGGCTGGATCTGGCCATTGAGGGCTTTATGATGAATGTCACCGGCGGCAGCTCGATCATCTTCTTCATCATCGTGAACATCGTCCTGCTGATCGCCGGATGCTTCCTGGACTCCACCTCCGCGCTGTACATTTTCACGCCGCTGTTCGCGCCGGTGGCGCTGCAGCTGGGCATTGACCCCATTCATCTGGGCGCGGTGATGATCGTGAACCTGGCCGTGGGCCTGTTCACGCCGCCGGTGGGCGTCAACCTGTATGTGGCCTGCGGCATCGGCAAGATCAAGATCGAGGAGATCACCAAGGGCATCGTCCCCTGCCTTGTGGCAGAGCTGGTCGTTCTGCTCCTCGTCACCTATATCCCCGCTCTCTCCACCATGCTTGTTGGTTGACCCTGCGGGAAAGCTCCGGGTACCTCTCCTCCCGGAGCTTTCCTGCAAAAAAGCCCCGGAACGGACAGCTGCTCCCGCATTTTGTACAAAAAGCCGCCCTCTGATTTGTAGAAAACCAAAAAAATCAAAAACCCTATTGACTTTGTCCGACAAAGGAGTATACTGTACTCATAGTTTGTCAGACATATTACAATACCCCTTCAAAAATGTTATTATGAGGTGATTTTTATGAAAGACATTTCCATTCAGGAGCTGAAAAACACCGCCGTACAAATGCGCATGAAGGTCATTGACATGATCTACAAGGCACAGTCCGGCCATCCGGGCGGCTCTCTTTCCGCCGCAGATTTTGTTACCGCCTGCTATTTCAAGTACATGAACCTCGACCCCAGGAACCCTCGCTGGCCGGATCGCGACCGCATGGTGCTCTCCAAGGGTCATGTCTGCCCCATCCAGTATGCCTGCCTGGCAAGCGTCGGCTTCTTCCCCGAGTCCGAGCTGGACACGCTGCGCAAGGAGGGCTCCATGCTGCAGGGACACCCCTCCATGAACAAATGCCCCGGCATTGATATTTCCACCGGCTCTCTGGGACAGGGTCTGGCCTGCGCCGCCGGTATGGCGCTGGCAGGGAAGCTGGATCACAAGGACTACAAGGTGTTCTGCGTGGTGGGCGACGGTGAATCGCAGGAGGGCGAGATCTGGGAGGCTGCCAATACCGCCCACAAGTACAAGCTGGATAACCTGATTGTCTTTGTAGACTGCAACAATCTCCAGCTGGACGGCACCTGCGACGAGGTGATGCCCAACGGCGATCTGGGTGAGAAGTTCCGCGCCTTCGGCTGGGAAACGCTGGAGATCGATGGCCACAGCATGGAGGAGATCGTAGCTACACTGGATAAGTGCTACGCCTCCCGGAACGGCAAGCCCAAGTGCATCTATGCACACACCGTCAAGGGCAAGGGCGTCTCCTTTATGGAAAACCAGTGCGGCTGGCACGGCGTCGCCCCCAATGATGAGCAGTATAAGCAGGCCATGGCTGAGCTGAAGGCCCAGCTGGTTCACTAAGCAAGGAGGGACATGAAATGAGCGAAAAGAAGAATATCGCCACCCGCGACGGCTTCGGCCACGAGATCGTAGCACTGGGCAAGGAAAATCCCGACCTGCTGGTCGTGGATATCGACATCGGCAAGAGCTGCAAGACCGGTGATTTCCGCAAGGAGCTGCCCGGGCAGTATATCAATGTGGGCATTGCCGAGCAAAACGGCGCCGGTCTGGCCGCGGGCCTTGCCACCTGCGGGAAGGTCCCCTTCGTGGTGACCTACGCGGTGTTCGGCTCTCTGCGTATGTGCGAGATGATCCGTCAGGAGGTCTGCTATCCCAACCTGAATGTGAAGTTTGCCTGCTCCCACGGCGGCGTGACCCCTGCCAACGACGGCGCCTCTCACCAGTCCATTGAGGACATGGGCGTGCTGCGTACCATCCCCAACATGACGGTCATCATGCCCGCTGATTATAACGCCGCGCGCAAGCTGGTGCGGCAGGCCGCTGAGACCTACGGTCCCATGTATCTGCGCTTCACCCGTGACGCAGTGCCTCAGATCTATGACGAGGATGTGGAGTTCACCATTGGTAAGGCTCACACCATTCAGGACGGCAAGGATGTTGCCATCATCGCCAACGGCGATACCGTCCGTCTGGCCATCGAGGCCGCCAGGGAGCTGGCAGGCAAGGGCATCAGCGCCCGCGTTCTGGATATGCACACCATCAAGCCTCTGGATGTGGAGGCCGTCACCGCCGCCGTCAACGACATTGGCAAGATCATCACCGTGGAGGATCACAACATTCTCAACGGTCTCGGCTCCGCCGTGTGCGAGGTGGCTGCCGAAATGGGCAAGGGCATCGTCAAGCGCGTGGGTATTCAGGATCAGTTCGGTCAGTCCGCTCCCTATGAGCGTCTGCTGGCCATCAACGGCGTGACGGTGGAGCATATTGTGGAGCTGGCCCAGGAGCTGGCCCGGAAATAAATCAGACATACAGGAGGATATTTCCATGAAAATCGGATTTGTCGGCTGCGGCGCCATCGGCAGCTGCTATGCAAGCTATCTTTCCAAGGTACACGAGGTCTGTGTGCTGGACACCTATGCCCCGGTCATCGAGGCTATCCGGAAAAACGGCATTCTGCTGGATGAATGCGTTCCCGGCGTTGGGAATGGTGAAACCGTATCCTATCGTCCCGCCATGGCTACCACCGATCCCAAGGAGATCGGTGTGGTGGATCTGCTGATCGTTTTCGTACACTATCAGTACCTGGAGGCGGCTGTCCGCAATGCGCTGCCTATGATCGACAGGCACACCATGATCCTGTGCCTGCAAAACGGTCTGGGCAACTATGACGAGATCGCCAAGGTGGTCCCCGAGGAGCAGATCATCATCGGCAACACCGCCTTCGGCTCCACCCCCATCGAGCCGGGTCATGTCCGGCACACCGGCACCGGCGTTACCAACATGGGTTCCCTGAAGGCTCCCATGGAAAATGTGGAGCGCATGGCGGAGGGCTTGCGTGCCGCCGGTCTGGAGGTACAGGTTCACGAGAATGTGATGAACGCCATTTGGCACAAGCTGCTGGCCAATGTAGCCATCAACGGCATGAGCGCCCTGCTGGAAACGAAAAACGGCTTTGTAGACGCCAATCCCTACGCCCACGAGGCGGCCCGTATGCTGGTGGAGGAGGCCATCGTGGTGGCCAACGCCTGCGGCTGCACGCTGGAGCATGACGCGGAGCTGGAGCACGCCTTCGAGGTCGCCAGAATGACTGACGAGACCATCAGCTCCATGGTGCAGGATGTGACCCACCACAAGGAAACGGAGATCCGCATCATCACCGGTGCTGTGTGCCGTCTGGGACGGGAGCATCACGTCCCCACCCCCTGCAACGATCTGCTTTTGCAGTTGGTTTTGGCCAAGCAGTCCATCTATCTGGGCCGCTGAGCAAAGCCGGCGCGGCGCTTTTGGAGGCGTCAGGCGGCAAATATCTTGCCGTCTGGCGCCTTTTCCATGTACCGTATGGAAGTTCCTTCTTGACGCAGAGCGCCTTTTGTACTATGTTATGCATAGGAGTGTATAAGAAAAGGAGCAAACTGCCATGAGTGAAACCCCGGCTTATGTGAAGAATTTAAAGAAGGAGTCTGTTGTGCAGAGCGTCATCAACTGTCTGACGGACGCTATGCGCAGCAAGGAGCTCAAGCCCGGCGACCGCATCCCGCCTGAGCCGGAGCTGGCCGCCTCTATGGGCGTTGCACGCAGCTCCGTGCGGGAGGCCATCAAGATCCTGTCGTATCTGGGTGTGCTGGAGAGTAAGCGAGCGGAGGGTACCTTTGTCTGCAGCGGCTTTCAGGAGAGCATGATCGATCCCATGATCTATGGCATCATCCTGAATCAGGATTCCTCCGAAAACCTGATGGAGCTGCGGGAAATGGTGGAATCCGGCATCATGCGGCTGGCCAGCGCGAAGTACAGCGAGGAGGAGGGCCGCGCACTGGCCGCCATGCTGGATCAGATGACCGGCATCGTGCAGAGCGGTGAAAATGTGGTAGACCGCTTCTTCGAGGTGGATAACGCCTTCCACAACCTGATCTCACAGATGGGGAAGAACCCCCTGGCCGACAAGATCAGCCGCGTCGTCCGCACCCTGACCCATGCCATGCGCTATGAAACGGTAGCCACTATGCTCAACACCGGGCGCGGCGAGGAGCTGATTGCCGCCCACCGCTGCCTGTTGGAAACGCTGCAAAGCCGCCGGCTGGAGAACGTGGAGGAGCTTGTCCGGACCACCTACTTCGAGGATGCCCTCCACATCTGACGGCGCAGCCGTGCGCCTCTTTGTGACCGTATGTTTTCTTTCATCCGCAACGATCTCATATTTTGTTTTGTAAGGAGGAATTCCCATGTCCGCATTGAGATCCCGTGTGCGCCTTGGCAGCAAGGCACCCCTGAGCGAACAGGAACTCCGGCAGATCGACGCCTATTGGCGTGCTGCCAACTATCTGACCGCCTGCCAGCTCTATCTGCTGGATAACCCCCTGCTGGAGCGTCCTCTCGTCAGGAGCGACATCAAGCAGACCGTGGTGGGTCACTGGGGCACCTGCCCCGGGCAGAACTTCATCTATACGCACCTGGACCGGGTCATCAAGCGGGACGACCTGGACATGATCTATCTCTCCGGCCCCGGCCACGGCGGCAACGCCATGGTGGCCCAGGACTGGCTGGACGGCAGCTACACGGAGGTGTATCCCAATATCACCCGGGATAAGGAGGGAATGCAGAAGCTCTTTAAGCGCTTCTCCTTCCCCGGCGGTATTCCCAGCCACGTAGCACCGGAGACCCCCGGCTCTATCCACGAGGGCGGTGAGCTGGGCTACTCCTTGGCCCACGCCTTCGGCGCGGTGGCGGATAACCCCAATCTGATCGCCGCCTGCGTGGTGGGCGACGGCGAGGCGGAAACCGGCCCGCTGGCCACCTCGTGGCACGGCAACAAGTTCGTCAACCCCATTACCGACGGCGCGGTGCTGCCCATTCTGCACCTCAACGGCTTCAAGATCGCCAATCCCACCATCTTCTCCCGCATGAGCCATGAGGAGGTGGAGTGCTTCTTCCTTGGCTGCGGCTGGAAGCCCTACTTTGTGGAGGGCAGCGATCCCATGACCATGCACCAGCAGATGGCGTCCGTTCTCGACGCGGCGATCCGCGAGATCAAGCGCATCCAGCGGGAGGCCCGGAAATCCGGCGAAGCCAAGCGTCCCCGCTGGCCCATGATCGTGCTGCGCACCCCCAAGGGCTGGACAGGCCCCAAGGAGGTGGACGGACTGCCGGTGGAGAACTGCTGGCGGGCCCATCAGGTGCCTATCTCCATGGGCGCGGACACGGACAGACACCTGGCCCAGCTGGAGACGTGGCTGCGGTCCTATAGGCCGGAGGAGCTGTTCAACGCCGACGGTACGCCTGTGGAGCTGGTAGCCTCCTTCCCCCCTGCGGGCAGCCGGCGCATGGGTGCAAATCCCCACGCCAACGGCGGTCTGCTGCTGCGGGACCTGCGTACGCCCGATTTCCGGGACTACGCCGTGGACGTCAAGTCCCCCGGCTCCGTGGAGGCCCAGGATATGTATGTTCTCGGCACCTATGTCCGGGATGTGATGAAGCTGAACATGGACGCCCGGAACTTCCGCATTTTTGCGCCGGACGAAACGGCGTCCAACCGCCTGCAGGCCGTTTTCGATGTGACCGGCCGCCGCTTCCTGGACCAGCAGATCCCCGGCATTGACGACCACCTGGACCCCGACGGGCGGGTGATGGACTCCATGCTCTCCGAGCATTTCTGCGAGGGCTTTTTGGAGGGCTACCTGCTCACCGGACGTCACGGCTTCTTTGACAGCTACGAGGCGTTCATCCGCATCGTGGACTCCATGTTTGCCCAGCACGCCAAGTGGCTGAAGATGTGCAGTGAGCTGCCCTGGCGGCACGACATCGCCTCCCTCAACTATATCCTCGCCTCCAACGTGTGGCAGCAGGACCACAACGGCTTCACCCACCAGGACCCCGGCTTCCTGGACCATGTGGCCAACAAGAAGGCGGATGTGGTGCGGATGTATCTGCCGCCGGATGCCAACTGCCTGCTGAGCTGCTTTGACCACTGCATCAAGAGCCGCAACTATGTGAATGTCATTGTGGCCAGCAAGCACCCCCGCCAGCAGTGGCTGACCATGGAGCAGGCGGTGAAGCACTGCACCCAGGGCATCGGCATCTGGAGCTGGGCCTCCAACGACCAGGGCGAGGAGCCGGATGTGGTCATGGCCTGCTGCGGCGACACACCTACGCTGGAAACGCTGGCTGCCGTCAGCATTCTGCGTAAGGAGCTGCCGGAGCTGAAGATCCGGGTGGTAAATGTGGTGGATCTGATGAAGCTCCAGCCCCACACGGAGCATCCCCACGGTCTGACCGACGAGGAATACGACGGTTTGTTCACCAAGGATAAACCCATTATCTTCGCCTATCACGGGTATCCCACCCTGGTCCACGAGCTGACCTATCGCCGGCACAATCGGAATCTCCACGTCCGCGGCTACAAGGAGGAGGGCACCATCACCACGCCCTTCGATATGCGGGTGCTCAACGACATTGACCGGTTTGATCTGGTCATCGACACGGTGCGCCGTTTGCCGCAGCTGGGCAATCGCGGCGCATACCTGGTCCAGAAGATGCAGGATAAGCTGGTAGAGCATCGCCAGTACATCCGCGACAACGGTGTGGATCTGCCCGAGATTCGCAGCTGGAAGTGGGATGAAGGCCTGAACCGTGCCGAGTGAGGTTTGATGATCGTAGAGGTCATCCCCGGCGCGGCGGATAGAGCGCATGACACGGACACCGGGCGGAGCCCGTTCGCGTTCTGACCTGTGCCGCGGCATACACCTATAAATTTCGCGCAAAAAAGCTCCCGGCATACCACGCGCGTGGTATGCCGGGAGCTTTTTGCTTGGATATCTCCGTGGTATGCCGTGAGCAGGAAGAGGGCCGCTTTGTTCCGATCAAACAGACGCCAGCAGCGTTCCCGTCAATGTGTCCATCTTCGCCGGTGGGCATCTGACAGGAAGAATTGAGGTTTCCCTTCTCTGAATTGCTGATGCATCCGTTTTCGGAGCTGCGGCCCCATAGAAGGTGCGAAGCAGTCCCGCACAAACTCATTCAGCTCCAAGGCCCCGCTTCGATCCGTTCCTCCAGACAGGTGCATTCACATAGGCGGCACGGATGCTCGCGGACATAGTTCTGGCAGTATTCGCACGCCACATCTTTGGGCGTGTAATGAAAT
>ENA-UADO01000041-UADO01000041.1-human-gut-metagenome-genome-assembly--contig:-NODE-41-length-55212-cov-8.017840_pt1 | contig 55212 bp, 56 predicted proteins | sample MGYA00244266_ERZ654262 | MGnify/ENA primary metagenome ERZ654262 (study PRJEB26926, sample SAMN06165164) | human gut metagenome | biome: ENVO:00009003; feature: ENVO:2100002; material: ENVO:00002003... | reverse complement strand
GTATCTGTTCTTACGTGGAAAATGGGTTTACGGATTCGAGAAATCCTAATCGCTACTGTCTTCAGTGTCCTGATATAACCTCGTAAAATCCTTTCGGCCTAGGTCTGACAATTAATGGATTTAGTATTCCATATTTACTGATTCAGCCATACATCATTTTTGCTCATACTATTTTCTCCATATTATTTTTCAAACTCTGGTTTCCAGTTTGCAAACTGTACAAGCTGTTCATCCGTGCGGTGATAATATCTTTCATTCTTGTCCAGCTTTGCAATCTGTTCCATTTCTTCATCTGTTAATGCAAAATCAAAGATATCCATATTGTCCTTAATGTGTTCTGCATTTTTACTTCCAGGAATTACAACAAATCCCATCTGAGTATGCCAACGGAGAATAACCTGTGCAGGTGTTTTTCCATATTTTTTGCCAAGTCCTGCAAATACCAACTCATTCATTAATGCTGTATCTCCATGTCCCAGTGGATACCAGCTCATAAGCTTAATTCCATATTTGTCTAAAGTTACACGAAGTTCTTTCTGTGTGAAATATGGATGTGCTTCCACCTGAATAAACTGAGGTACAATTTCCCACTTTGTTTCCAACTCTTCCATATATTTTCCTTCAAAATTCGAGATACCAATGGATTTTGCTTTGCCCTCTCTATACGCTTTTTCAAGCATTCTGTATCCGGCAAGCCAGTTGCCTGCAGGCTGGTGTATATAAAGTAAATCCACATAATCAACACCAAGTCTTTCTAGAGTTTCTTCTACAGCATTCTCATTTTCATATTCACTAGCCCATATTTTTGTTGATAGAAATATATTTTTTCTGTCAATTCCACTATCCTTGATTGCTCTTCCAACTGCTACTGCATAATCCGGTACATCCTTTTCCTCATATGGCTACACCTCGTTCTTTATTATTTATTTTCATCAAGCAAAATAACACCTTGCGCCGGATTTTTATCAATTGCACCAACTATCTCATGTGGAACATATAGCTCTTCTATATCTGTATTTCCGAGTTTACCGTATTCCATGGTGCTCTCCTTATCTTAATCCAGCGTACTCTTTCTCCGATACCGCCTCACACCACTCATTGGAACAATCCACTCCCGGCACTTCTATTGCCAGATGTGAAAACCATTCATCCGGTGCGGCTCCATGCCAGTGTTTAACACCTGTAGGAATATTGATGCAGTCACCTGGCTTCATTTCTACAGCTTCTTTACCTTCTTCCTGATAATATCCTCTTCCGGCAACACATACCAGGATCTGCCCGCCTCCACTTTTTGCATGATGGATGTGCCAGTTATTTCTGCATTAAACTGGACTCCCCCTCCGCAATCCCTTGTAGTTGCTAGCTTTAACGGCATACACATTTGTGCTTTGTGCGAATCTTTTCTGACGAGCAGTTTCTACCAGGTTATTTTTCTATTTCTTCCTCGTTCCAAACCTCTTTTGCAAGGTTGAATACTGCCCATCCCTTTGGCCATCCTGCATAGAATGCTATGTGGGTGATAATCGCTGCGATTTCTTTCTGTGTTACTCCATGATCCTTTGCATTCTGTAAATGGAATTTTAAAGAAGAATCTGTAATTCCCTGTGCCATCAGTGCTACGACTGTGATAATGCTTCTTGTCTTTAAATCAATATCTTCGTTATTCCAGTTCTCTCCGAACAGAACATCATCGTTGAAATGTGCAAACTCCGGTGCAAATGTTCCCAGAGCATTTCTTCCTGCTATCTGTGTGATCTTTGCCATGATATCAAACCTCCATCTTTCTTATTTATGGTAATTTGTTATACTCTTCTTCCGGTAAAAACTCCAGCCATTCGTTGGAAGCTCCCTCTGCTGGAACTTCAACAGCCAGATGCTGGAACCAGCTGTCTTTCGCTGCCCCGTGCCAGTGTTTTACTTCTGGTGAAATATTTACTACATCTCCAGCTTTCAATTCACGAGCTGGTTTTCCTTCTTCCTGGTACCATCCTCTTCCACCAGTAACCAGAAGGATCTGTCCACCTTTATGATGGATGTGGTATGCATTGATTGTTCCCGGAGCGAAAGTAACCAGACCAACTGGTACTCTCTCTGTTGTAAGCATATTCAAATAGCATTCACCTGTAAAATACTTTGCGAATGCTACGTTTTCTTCACCGATTGGAAATACGTTACCTCCACCTAAGTCTTTTTTCATCTGTTCGATATCCATAAAAAATTCCTCCTTGCTCTTTTTATTTTATGGTACAACCTGAAGTAAGCTCTAGGTCAATAGATTTTGCAACTTTTTACATAAAGTTCATAATTTTTCTGTGACAGTTTGCATTTCAGGTACACTCTATTTCTTATCGGCTCCATCATACACCCATATTACTTTCTATGTCCAATACCCATTATCATGGGTTGCTTAATGCCTTTTAAGCATAATCTGTTTCTATATCACAATGCAAAACAGATCTGCTGTATTCTGGCAGACCTACTTTGCATTATGATATAGCTTAAATCTGTTTGATAAGATTCAACTCTTTCTTGGATAGTGCTTTTTTTAACTTCTGGTTTTCCTTTATTAGATTCTCATTTTCGCTTTTCAGTTTCTGTAGCTGTTGCCGGAGCAGATTCATTTCCGCTTCCATCGCCTGACTGATAATGTTTCTCCTTGGATCCACCATACCAGCCTGCTGTTCCATTGCTGCATCAATCTCACCTCTTACAATCGGATTCTTGTAAAAGAATCCTCTAGATAAACCAGTCTTTTGCATCAGTGCTGGTACGGACACCTTTTCTCTCTCCAACACCATTGTCCGTATTGTCAGGACTGCCCGTTCCACTTTTTCTTCGCTCTTTCTTTTATTCAATTCCAGCATCTTGTCGTATTTGCTCATATTCTTCTCCCCATCCGTCCAGACTTGCCAGTATAATCTGTGACATAAAATTTCTAACTTCTCTTGTTTCATCTGCCATCCGCTGATTGCTCATTTTTCGGTAATATTGGACACTTCGTACTCCCTTATGTCCCAGGAGCTTCGCTATCGTCCAGTCATCCACATGGAGTTCCGTTAATTTTACCCCATAACAGTGCCGGAACATATGCGTTCCAAATCCGAATAAGTTTCCGCTGTCATCCCGGATATCTTTTTCATAGATCATTCGAAGCACTTTATCCTGCAAGGTTTGGTAACTGATTGGTCTCTCCGGTTTGTTCTCGTCCGCAAAGATATAAATGCTTTCAGGATAATGCTCATTTGCATAACTGACTGCCTTTCCAATCAGCTGTGCCAGCTCCCGGCTGATCGGTTTTTCATATCTTCTTGTTTTCGGCTGGTATATGATAATCATATCCTGACGGTCATGTTTATAAAGGCAGTCTTTCCGCAAGGTCAGCGTGTCGGAAATTCTGGTTCCAAGCATCTGGTGGATGATCATTGCCCTTGCTATCTGCTCTTCCATTTTTACAATCTGGGCATTCAGTCTTTTCAGCTCACTGTCCGAATAAGATTTGAATTCTGCTTTCCGTTCTGGCGGAAAATCAGATTTTAAAAACAGTTTTGTAAGATGTGGAAAATCATAAATTTTTCCGATTGTTTCCAGCACATTTCGAAGCTTTAGCAGGTCATCCCGGATGCCATTCCCTCCGTTTGATTCTACCTTGATGTTGATTAAAAATTGTTCTATGATCTCCCGGTCAATCTCTTCGCAGGTGCTGATCTTGGAATGCTTTTCATCCAAATACTTTGAAAATTTATTCATTGCGGACAGTTCACGTTTTATACTGCCAAGGGCTTCGGTTTTCAGATGATGGTAAATTGCTTTTTTTACTTCTTCCCGAATATCTGGTTGCCGGATTCCTCTGAAATTTAGTGTCTTATGGTTGACAATCGGATTTGTCCGCAGGATAAGCGGAAGCCTTTCCAGATGCCAGATATCCTTTGCCAGCTCATTGGTTTCTGATCGGTCCAGTGTAAATTCCAGAAGGCTTTCAAAATACCGGATCAGGGCAGCTTTTTCCACCGATTCAGTCTGAATGTTCGTCACTTTATGCTTCGTCAAAGCCCTACCGTTTTGTATCATCCACATTTTCAACTGCCTTATCCAGAAGTCTTTTTCTCTGTCAAGCAGGCTGTTTTCCTGATGGGATGACTTCTGAAAAAATTCACATAAGCTGTTAAAATAATGCCTTTCCCTTTTTATGGTCAGGATGGATACCTGCGTTCCACGGTAGTAAATGTATTCGACAAATTCTGTCTGAAGCTGGTTTCCCGGCAGTTTATCCAGATCAAAATATTGTTCCTTATTCAGCTTTTCCTTTTGCTCATCGGTAGCCAGCTTATAACATTCCAGTTGTTGGAATTTCAGTTTATTATCCATGCTTCTCTCCTTTCTGCATACAGGCAAGCAGGCTGTTTTCCTCTTCCTCAAAGTATGCGTCATTTTCTTTAGCAATTTTTCTTGGCATATAATCTATATACTGCATGGTCATTTCCTCAAACGTATGTCCCAGATAGTCCCGGATGCTTTGGATTGATACGCCATGCTCATAAAAATTGGTTGCTACGGTATGTCGGTAATCATGAGACTTAAAAATATATTCTCCATTCTGTATGCCTATCTGGGAGCAGTATTTTTTCATCTGCCCCATGAAGGTGCTTTTGGAAAATGCTCCACCTTTCCGATTCCGAAAAATGTATGCTTCTTTTTCGGTAGGGTGCTTTTTCAGATAAACCTGCATCAGACGATACAATGTTACCGGAATGGGAACCCTTTTATAATTTTTCATTTTCACCTGGTAGACCTTCATCCAGCAGTCACCATTCTGGATATAATACGCATCCCCTTTTAAGGTGCAGACCTCACTGATCCGGAGTCCCACACACCAGAGATGTAAAAACATCATTCTCAGGTGTTCAGGAAACTGTGAGAGGTTTTGGATAATTTCCATATACACATCCTCTTCCACACTTCTGTCATGGTGGACTGGGATCTGTTTTTCCAAGTAATACGATGCATAAAACGGAACCTTTTTTATATACCCCTTTACTTCCAGAAATTTCATAAAAAACTGTATTCCCGAAACATTGGTATTAAATGTCTTTGCTCCCATAGCACCATTCTGCAAATTCTTTAAATATACATCAATCAGGCTGGCATCACACTTGGTAACTTCCAGTTCGCTGATCTCCTGCAAAAAATTTCGAATGGTTCGGAATCTTTCGTACACCGTACTGAGCGCCAGTTCTCCGATTCCAATTTCGTACTTCATATATTCCTGAAGCAGCAATCGATTCTTGGGCTGTAGAACTTCCTGAAATGATATTTTTTCTATACTGTCACTCTGGTTTATTCTTTCTTTGGCAATACGAAACCGCTCTAAATACCAGATGGTAGCATCCCATCTTGTTTCATCAGTTTCTATAAAAATCACTTTACGGGCAGTTTCCACAATGCTCTTCAGTCGTTTTCGCCGTTGCTCTTTCTCGACTTTCTGCTTCAGGTAGTCCTGAAATGCTGTTTCCTGTTCCAGCTCCAGAAGCTGGATATCTGTAATCTGCTCCCGGATGCAAAATTCGTAAAAAAGCTGTAGCCCGGTCAGTTTATATTCCCTCAGTCTGGAAATTTCATAATTCTCCAGAATATATTCCAGCACGGTAAAAATCTGACGTTTCAGTTTCTCACTGGCTGCCGCTTTAAAATTCCAGACCATGTTGCTCCGACACCGTACCGTTTCCACACTCTTTACGATTACAGGATCTGAGTGGTATGGAACAAAAAGTATTTCATTTTTATATTTCCATTCACATTCCCTCTGTCCAGCCGGAGTTTTCATCCGTTCCCGGATGTACGCCTGCCGTATCCGGTCGAACGTTCCGGTATATCGGTAAATGTAATTTCGCTTTATCAGCGGTGTTATGTATAATTCAAATTTCATTCGCAGTTCATAATCTATTTCCGAAAGATGTTCTACCATCTCATCTGCCAGAAACAGCAGAATCTGTTCTGTAATGGAACTTCCTGCTTCCTCTTTTGCAAACTCCCGGATTTCTTTTCGTAGCTGCTCAATCCGCCTGCTCCGTTCTTGTTCTGCCTCTATAAAAGACTGTAAAAACGCAGGCATAAAAACCACCTCCTATAGCAATTCCTCAATCCCATACAGGGAGGAGTGTTTCTCGTAGAATTCCTGGCTGGCATCCAGCAGTTCATCATCCACAATGTCCAGATAATTGATGGTTGTCTGGATGTGGCGGTGTCCATAGGCCAGCTGTATCAGTTCCAGCGACCATCCTGCTTTTCTCCGCTCATTTCCAAAGTAATGCCGGAGCATATGAGGCGTGATCTTAATCCCTGTTTTCTTATCCATTCTTTTTAGCATGGAGTATACTGCTTCCACGTTCATTGGTTTTCCGATATTATCCCCGGAAATATTCACAAACAGGCTTGTCTGGTGCTGAAGTAGTTTTCGGTACTCTGCGATATACAGATTTAAAAAGCCGAAGGTATCTTTGCTGATCTTCGCACTTCGGTATTCTGCATTCTTTGCTCTCGCTCCATTTTCATTGTCCTCACGGAAATATACCCGGATTATGTGGTTCTGATAATCAATGTCCTTACTGTAATCAATTCCTAATATCTCACCGATTCGGTAGCCTGTCTCTGCCAGAAGCAGCATGAGAAGCCGATCTCTTATATTGGTACACGCTTTCAAGATTTCCACAATTTCATCTTTCTTTGCTGCTCTCGCCTTATGCTCTTCCTCTTTTAAATAGCCTTTGAAACTCTTTGATCGTATGCTTTTCTTTACGCCTACTGCATCCACGGCTACAAAATAATTATAGGACAGGACTTTCAGCTCCCCGAACTGCTGGTACTCTTCTTCTATAAAAAGATAGAACCTGAACACATCTCTTAAGTATGCGTTGCAGGTTCCATTGTTTGGAGATCTGTGATTTTTATCTCTGGTATGCTTCCCGGCTTTCAGCCAGTATAAAAATTCCACAAAGTGATTTGTCTGTTCAACATAAGGCATTTGATATACGTCTGTCAATTCCTTTTTCTTTTCATGGATGTATTCCAGATAGTACAGGATTGCAAGTGCGGAGCGCCGCACCGTATTCGGTGAACATTTACTCCGTATCTTGTGCATCAGATATTTGGTTGGAAGCAGGACGATATCCAGTGTTTCCACATCTCTGATAAAGAAATAAACGGTGGAACCCTCTCTTTCTTTTTCCAGTTCATATCGTCTCATTCCTGCTCACTTCCTTTCCTCTAACGCTATACACAGTATACCCAACTCATGCCGATAAAGCTATCACCAATACTACCAATTCGCTCCAAACCGCCCCTGAAATACCACTAAACTTTTTGTCCTGTCTGCTACCCGGATCTGGGCAGAACCAACAACGCCACGGATGCTCTCAGCTGTAGTAACGCTCCACTTTCCGGCTTCGGATAAAATCTTCTACTTCTTCGATCCGTTCTGCCATCTGACACTTTGGCAGTGCTTCCAGAACATCACTCCGATACCTGCCTTTTTTCGTGGCACGGTGATCTAAAATAGACACAACGCAGGTGTCCTGCTCCGTGCGAATTGCCCGGCCAAATCCCTGACGCAACTTCTTCTGCATATCTGGCACCACGATGGTCTGGATGTAGGATTTTAGCGATCGGTACTGCTCCCTCTGGGCTTCATGGATAGGGTCCGGAACAGAAAACGGTAGTTTTACGATAATCAGGGACGATACCATGTCACCCGGAAAGTCCACACCCTCCCAGCAGGAGCCGGCTGCGAACAACACGGCATTCTCCATCTTCTTAAACCGGGCGATCTCTTCCTGGGAGTTTCTCCATACCTGCACCATCGGAAACGGGATCTGATCCCGCAAAAGCTGCTGCACATTTCCCATCAGGGTATAAGATGTGAACAGTACCAGCGTATGCCCGTAAGTGGAACACACCAGATCACGGATCTGCCCGGCAAGCTGCTCGGCCTCTTCCCGGCTCCCCTTTTTTCTTGGTTTTAAATGCTCCGGGATGTAAAGCAGACAGTTCTCCTGGTAGCAGAATGGGGATTCTGCCACACACTCCCGGACACCTGTTTCTTTTTCCAGCCCGGTCATCTGTCTGGTCCTTGCAAAACCGTTCCCGGCTTTTAAGGTGCCGCTGGTTAAGATTGCCGGAAATCCCCGGCTCCATAAGGTGGCGTCCAGATACTTCGGGATCTCCCGGTTGACTGCCATAAAGGTTAAATGTCCCCGGCTGTCCTGCTGTAAAAACAAAATATACCGTTTGTCGTTCTTTAAAAACCAGCCGAACAGCTCTTCCATCTCTTCCAGCCGCCGGAAAGTCCAGTAAGGAATATTCCCGGCGAGCCTTTTAATCATAAGCTGAAGTCTTTCCTGCATCTGGGTTAAGGCTGTGCCAGCTCCCGGCGGAAAATAAAAACTTTCTTTTCCAGCCATGTCCTCGATGCCATCTTTCCGGTGCTTTCGAATCTCCATCTGAAGAGCGGAAACCCCTTCCAGCAGCCGTTTTCCATCCGTGCCTTTATGCTCTCTGACTAAAAAGTAAGCAATCTCCTGCACATCTTCCCTTCCAATGCTTCTTCCATACATCTGGCTGGCGGCTTCCGGGAGTTTATGGGCCTCATCCACGACCAGAGCCCTGTAATCTGCCAGAAGCGGACGGTACCCATTTGCCCGGTGCATGGCATCTGCCAGAAGATAATTGTGATTGCAAATCTGTAAAAAAATATCCTCTTTCCTGGAAATATCCAGATGCTTCTGATAACGGCATCCTGCTTTCCCCGGACATTCCCTAGGGCAGAATTTCGGTACGCACACCAGCCTGCGGTCAAAACCGCTCAGGTTATGTACGGAATCTAAATCAAAGTTATGCCGGAGGGACTTCAATGCCTCCATCTGTGCCTGATTTTTATTCTTGTCCCGGACTGCCTCTAATCTCTGGGCCAGCCTGTAATCGCATACAAAATGTTCCTTTCCCTTGCGGACGACCGCTTTTAACTCTCCCTGAAGCAGATCTGCTTTTAACAGTACGTCCGATAAGAAAGGAACATATTCCTCTATGATGGCTTTCTGTAAGGCGATACTGGAAGTGGATACCACTACAGACCGCCTGTCACATCCCGAATAACCGGAATGCAGTACACTATATTTCCGCATCAGGATGCAGGCTGTCAGATAGGCATAGGTCTTTCCGATGCCGACTCCTGCATCACAGAGCGTGATTTCATTTTTCATAAGGGCATCCAGCATTTCATGGCAGAGACGGATCTGTTCTTCCCTTACATGAAGCCCGGCTTTCGGGAGAAGCTCCCGAAAGATCTGTTCCACTTCGCCATGTGCCCTTTTCTGATATTCATTTTTATAACACATTACTTCTCCTTGCCAGAAAGCTTATCTTACCGTACCCTTACGGACGGGTCTGGTCGCTTCCGGTGTATTCTGTCCCTGTTCCTGCATTTTCTTTATGGCAGCATTCCCTCTTGCCATCATCCTTCGGATATCCGTCCGGGAAACATTCCATGTCCTTACTTTCTGAGGAGCTTTCCTTACCTGCTCGGACAAATGGCATTCACAGAGTTTCGGATATACCACCATTGCTTCCGGTAATTCCAGCGGATACTCGATCATGGGATGGTACACAACATCCCGGATCACCTGCTCATAACATTCCATCTGCATTCTTGCCGTACTGTCCTGATAGATATTTTTCCCTTTCATGGCACTGTAGACCTGCGATGAGATGTATCCCAACGCTTCAAAACTACAGTACCCATACGGAGTCACGCCGGAAAGGGAATCCGGATCTTTTAAGGCATTCAGATAAACTTCTTTTCCCTGGGCGATCAGCCACATCCGAAAATCGGAAAAACTGTCATCACTGCACCCTGCTTCCATCATAATACCTGCCGCTGTCCATAAGCCGTACTTATAAGCCGCATCCCGGTAACTGTAAACAAGATTGTGGAATTGGAGGACATCCTCCGGTGTCATATAGAAGAGCTGCTGCTTGATCCACACTGCCGAAGCATCCAGATCGGTGCCGCACACTTCCTTTGCTTTTTCAATCAGATTCCAGAATTGATCCTTGCTCATTCCACTTCTTTTTGTTTCTTCCATCTGTTCTCTCCCCTTGATGTGACGTTAATACCACAAGAATACGGCTGTAGTCTCCCACAGCCGCATGGTATCTGATATCAACGACACACTTCTTCATTGATTTCTTTTTTATCTTGCTGTTCCGCATTTGACCTCGCACCCCCGGAACTATCCCTGTATTTCTTCTGGGAAAGGGGACACTACAGGCGGGCGGCTGGCCTGCCGCCGCTCACAGATGTCCTAGGGGTCTTTCTGATTACAACCCGGAGTCCATCTTCCGCTCTCTGGCTGGTAACGTGTATCATTATCCCCCGTCCGTGATCCTGGCGAAAGGCTGCCACCGCCTTATTCACAGCTATGCTTTCTCGCTCCAAGTCTAAGAATCTTTACCCTATACTTAATCATGGCGCTCATACTGTCACGCTTCTACGGTTGGGAACGTACCTGTAGTGCCGATATTCACTTGCCAAAGAACAGCCGAGGGATGTCCCTCTGCTTACTAGCCGATGGCAGTGTATTTTTTTATTCACTTCACAGAAAAATTTTTTATCGTGCTTCCCCGGATCTGTTTTTCTTTTTTCCTTTTGCCGGATTCTTCTGCTGTGCATCCTTCTTCCGACTTTCCTTCTGCTCTTTTTGTTCCTGCGGTGGCATCTTCATCACATGAAGTTCCCCGTTAAACAGGGTGAAAACTTCCGGTGACTGATATTTTTCTTTAAACTTTTCAATCTGCTCCGGTGTCAGCGAAGTAAAATCATCTTCTGTCAGTCCTACCACAAGGAATGTTCCGGCAATGGCATCATAGACCTGTCCTCGGTCATCGTACAATGCCCGATTTAACGGCAACCCCTCAAATTTTCCATTGCCGTTTAAAAGAATTCCAACCTCATCCTCAAACGGATAAGTCATCTCAATGTCACCGCCTACTGCCTGCTGCAGATCTTCCAGCTCATTGGGGATGCTTTTGACATAGGGTGCTTTCATCGGCTCGACTACCAGTACCGTCATCATTTCTTCCTGCATTTCGGACACTTCTTTCTCATCCATCGTATCAATCCTCCTGTCTATTCGTTCTGATAATCAGCCGATGAGAGCCTTTTGTTTTATTCAAATTTCATGGACTTTTTGATTTTCTCCCGTAACCTCCGCAGTCTTGTATAAACAGTCTGCTCCGGCAGTTCCATGTGATGACTGATCTCTTTTGGTGCATATCCCATCATCTTCAGGACAATCATCTGAAGAGTTTTCTTATCAGTTGATAACAGGATCTGAAGCAGTTCTTCGTTCTCCACGGTATCCAGCAGGGCTTCTACGCTCTCCGGCTGGGACTCTTTGGTTTCTTTTTCTTCCAGGAGCAGTTCCATACAGTCCAGAAGCGAGGTCTGGTGTTCCCGGAATCTCCGCTCTGCATTGAAATCGTCCCAGTCATACTCCCGAAGCTTCTGGATCGTCTCTTCATCCACGCCCTGTTCACGCAGGATCTTCTCTTCCTCTGCTTTCCACTGGTTCCATCTATATTCTTCTTTTGCTTTGTTATAAGCCACTTATCTTTTCCTCCGATCTGAATTTTTGTGAAATCAAATCGGAGTGTGGCGGTGATCTGGCTCGTTCTTCCTGTCCACAGGAATGTCCGGCATCTCTGCTGTTTCCCTGCAAACACGGATCTCCTTTGTAATCATATCTTTACAAAGGCACAGTGTATCGGATGCACCTGTCAGTTAACGGTCAGAAACCTGTCAATTGACGGTCAATTTTTATCACCTTCTTTCCAGCACAAATAAAATAAGACGAACAATCTTTTTACGGATTATTCGCCTTACTGCTGTTCGTTTTCATTATTCAATTCAAATTTGTAACCTATATCCCTGACACTGACAATGCAATTCCCGGCACCGTCTTCAACGACATTCAACTTTTTTCTCAATCGCTTTACCAGACACCAGATGATATTTTTAATATCACCAACAGAATAATCTTTCCATACGAGCTGGTAAATCTGTTCAAATGTGTATACTCTCATCGGTGTCACCGCTAATAAGTATAAAAAATTATATTCTTGTCGTGTTAAATGTAACGCTACATTATTCCAAAATACTTTATGTTTCTTATGATCCATTACAAGTTTTCCCTTATTAATCATCGTTTCGGATTGCTTTTGAGTTATTTTTTGTTTATTATTTCGTCGTGCCAATGAAAAAATCTGCAGATCTACTTCTTCTATAGTGCTATTTATATCCATTACACAATCTGCACCAGCGTATATTAATTCTTTTTTCCATGACATACACAATAAAGAGGAAGCATCCGTCAAAATAATAATTGGTATCTGCGTTATTTTTCTAATAGCAGATATAATATTACTTATGTTCTCTTTATAAAGGATCACTCCTATTATAAGCACATCATAAGAAAATAAACTCAAATTATGCAGTAAAATTTGTAGATTTTCTGCATAATCTGAGTTTACCTCATTGAATAGTTTTCGATATGATTGATTGTCAAAATATGCTAATATCTTGTATTTTGTGTCTTTCATATTTAATCTATTTTAGCAAAGCAACATTTTCTATTTCTTCACAGGAAAATTATCAAATGTATTGTCAATTTTTTGTGCAGCAATCCCTCTCATCGCATGCTCTTTCAGTTTTTGAAAACTTTCATCACTGACTGCATGTTCCATGCGACAAGCATCCACTTCTGCAGTTTGTGGATTAACTCCAACGGCTATAAGTTGATAAGTAAAAAAGCAATGGCGTTCGTAAATTTTTTCGGCCACATCCCGGCCAAGGTCGGTCAGGTGTATATAATGGTTTTCGTCTGTTGTCAAAAAACCGTCCTCTCGTAAAGTTCCTACTGCGTAACATACGCTGGGTTTTGAAACTTCCATGTACCGGGCAACATCCACGGAACGCACCATACCGAGTTTCTTTTGAAGTATAAGCACGGATTCTAGCTGCTGTACGACGGCTTTTTTTCTTTTGCCGTCGTGCGGCAGCTATTTCTGTTATACTAAGCTACTGTTTTCCACATTTCAGATTCACTTTAATGATTCATCTGAAACTCTTCAATCGATCCATAGTCAATTAGTTTGCTCTCGTCAAATGACTCTTGAAGTTTCTCTCCTTCTGCAAACAGGACATTTCCGCTTGAAGTCAGCGGCAACATACAGCTACTCGCTTTAAGACTTTGTGCCGGTTTATCCACAAGGATAATCAATGGATTTTTTGCTTCTATCGGCTCTGCTGCGCCCAACGCCACATGCACCGGAAATGCCAATAATGTCTCTCCATCATATTGATATAGTCCCACTCCATCAGGCAATACATTTCCATCAGCAGTCAATATAGGCATTTGAACATCTAAAAATTCCTGCATGCTATTTGCCAAACTGCCATATTCCACAGGTTTTAACTTGCTGGGATCACCAAAGCGATCTATCCATTGAGGGTTTGTCAGGATCAAATGGTCCCACCCCCCCATCCTTTAGCTCTTTTGTAATTTCAATATTGCTGTCAACTACATATGAAAGCAGAAGATAATCTTCCTCAGAATGTAAAATGCTGGAGCCATCTGCGGTTAATTCATTGCTCTCACAAACTGTATCAATGTCTGTATATGCTATATACCAAATTTCACTCGTATTGTATTGATTAAGAGTGAGTGTATCTCCACACCCAGATAGACCCAATACAAGGATGCACACGAGTGTCATCACTATTTTTCTGCTCATTTACAAATCCCCTCAGTTTTCCTTACGTTCGAGAACATGATTTTCTTTTTTGAATACCCATCATGCCTAAAATCAGAATTGCACATACGACAATACTGCCGACAATGTACTGCCATCCAAAAAATGATAGATTAAGAATATAGCGTGCTGCCGGATTAGAAAAAATGTGTGTGAACGGCTCATTCGCTGCAATTCTGCTCATTACTCCGCTGACATCTGCCAGAGGTATTCCGTAAAGGGACGCACCCAAAAAATAAAGAACGAGTTTTTCTACAATGGACGGCAGTAAAATTCCTAACACACAACCTCCCACCCGATGTGCCGCTGGTGTCTTAAAAAGATAAAACGCTCCCGCAATGTAAGGTAGAACAGCTAAACATCCACCTAAAACAACTGGTGCCAAATGAAATCCGAAGATAACAAAGACAAGGCGCAAAAGTAAATATACGCCCAAGATAATCAGCCAACTTATAATCAGAGAAGCCGCAGGCTTATTTTTCTTTGGTGTTTGCGTACGAATCTGCTGTTGCATCATCAAACCTCCTGACTGGATATTGCACCTTGGGGAACATCAGAATAATGGTTGTTCCGCATGACAACTGTGATGTGATTTGTAAATCTATCGCTAAATCTTTTGCCATTTTCTGCACTAAATATAATCCCATACCTGTGGAGCGGCTTAAAAAGCTTCCTGCGTCCCCAGTGAAGCCCTTATCAAAAACAAACGGCAGATCAGACGCGGGTATACCTGTTCCGTTATCGCTGACGGATAGAGTAATCTGCCCGCTTTCTGGATTATCCGTTACTGAAAATTGAATAGCGGGGGCGGTGTCCTTCACAGCATACTTTACACTGTTGCTAATAATCTGTCCCAAAATGAACATAAAGCCTTTTTTGTTAGAAATTACGTTACAGTCGTTCCCGGAATATGTGACAGAAAATTGGGCTTCTTCAAGCAAGGATAAATTGTCCTCAACCGCTTCCCGACAAGTCTCTAAGATCAGAATTGGTTCAAAATAGCAATCTTTGTGAGCCGCCCCAAGACGTGAAAAGTACAAAATCTGTTCTACGTTCTGCCGCACATGGTCGCGTACATATAGCATACGAGTATGCACCAACGGTGACATCTCAACCTTTCGATTATCTAAAAGAAGCGTCATAAGGGACAGAGGTTTCTTGATTTCATGCACCCAATTTTCAATATAACTTTCGTAGTTGGCAACCTTTAACTGCTGTTCGTTCACATACCCCTCTTGCATTCTCAGATGATGGGCTAATTCATGGATATATGGGCGCATTGACGCGGGGGCACTTTCACACAACAGGTATTCGTTTGTGTCGTCCGGCTCTAACAGAAAGCGCCGAAAAGCGGCATCAATTTTACTGCGTTTATGAATTGAGATGACAAAGGGGATGACAAACGCGGCAAGTGATACAAATATCATTAGCCCCACAAGGCTCAAAAAATCCCCCGGATAAGCCACCCATGCCAGAAACACAAAGAACAAATCCAAGCAGCCAAGAGTAATCAACCAAATACGATTGGACGATACATAGGTCAAGAGAGTATTAAATTTCTTCATACTTCCACCTGCTCTTTCAAACGGTAGCCTTGCCCGCGCACCGTTTCAATGCGATCATCAAGTCCAACTTCACGCAGCGTTTTCCGCAGTCGTGTAAAATTGACTTGCAGCGCATTTTCGTCTATAAACTCCGCTGTTCCCCAAAGCACATGAAACAGGTCGCTCTTTGATACAAGGTTCGGGCTGCTTTTCAAAAGGGTGAGAAGTATTTTCCCCTCATTCTGCGGAAGAACATAAGATTTCTTTCCTGCATAGAGCGTAAAAGTGTTTGGATCAAGCAGGAAGCCGCCCCCGTTAAGCAATCCCTGCTGCATCTGTTCTTCTTTGCGGCGCAAGAGGTTTTTAATGCGGGCAAGAAGCCGTTCCGTGTTGCATGGCTTTGTTAGGTAATCGTCCGCCCCTAATCCCAAAGCGTGAAGCTCGTCCTGTAATTTATCTCTTGCAGTTAATATCAGCACAGTCCCAAGCTGTTTGGCCTTTACCTCTTTGCAGATTTCAAAGCCGGAGTGAAAAGGAAGATTGATGTCGAGCAAAATCAAGTCCGGGGAAAGAGACATTATCTGTGATACGGCATTTTCAAAGTCAAGCAAAGGAACAGCGTCATATCCCGCTTTTTCCAACACATCAATCAATTCTTCCCGCATATATACATCATCTTCAACCACAATAATTTGCGCCAATATGAACACCTCCTTCCCGAATAAGCCCATTAAGCATTTGGCTTCCAATTTAATTTGCTGATTTCACGGTTTGCTGTCCGCGCAATAGCCACACCGTACAATGCAAGCATACAAACAACGACAAGCGCCATAACGAGCAGCATAGGATAAGACTGTTGCAGTTTTGCCATATTAGAGTATAGGTAATGCTGCATTGCGCAAATTCCGACTGTACCGCTGATACACGCAGGAAACAGCGGGAGCAGAAAATACCATAGCACCTGTTGGTTTATGGAACGCTTCATTTGTTCGCGTCGTGCGCCCAGAATAGAAAGTGTCGCATACCTTGCCTTTGTTTCTCGCATTTGGGTTAGGAATTGCAGGGCAAGTAGGGCGCAAGCGATAATTAGAAGCATAAAACCCATGTATAAGGTCGTGTAGCTGCCGGAAATGACATAAAATAGTTGCCGTCCGAAATTGTCCAAATAGCTTTCGCAGTACAGGCCAGAGGGCTTTAACAGGTCACGGGCTTCCATAATCGACACCATCAGGCCATCAGCTTCCACAGTTTCGCTCGGAATACAGAAATTGTGATAAACGGTAACGGTGTCTGGATTTACATATTCAGAATATACTTCATCGGAAACAATCAATGCGGTTATGATTTTTACGTTTTCATCCGCAGTCAAGCCTTTCATCGGCACAAACGGGATAAGCGTAATTGGCAGTCCGTCAATAGAAATCAAGACTTTACCATTAGCCCGTGCGTCCTCCGCAATCTGGTTCAACATGGTGGTGGTTTCTTCTTTTGTACTCCCCTGAAAATCCGGGTTAAGATAGAATACAGCTTCGTCGATTCCAAGAACGATAGTTTTTTCTCCAGCTGCTTCCAGCAATTCGTTATATGAAGATACGGGAATTAAAAATGGCGAAGCTCCCGTAGTATCAATACACCCTAAAAGGTTAAGCGCGGCTGGTTGATTGGGACTGAACTCATAGCTTGTAGCTCCTTGTGTGACGGGATCCTCTACTTCTGGCGGCAGATTCAAAACAACCTGTTCACGCAGCCCGGACCAATCTATAAAAGAGTTCGCTTTCACGGAAGCTGGGCGTTTCATTGTTCCTGTTTCCATGCGGCTCAAATCAGCCACATAGGGCTGCATTTGCTTACCCGAAAGGTATTTTTCAACAGTCGCTTCATTGCCCGTGACGGTAAAATCGTAAACAGAAGATCCCCGCGTCATTTGGTTCCCATACGACATAATGCGGGTTGATCCGTCCGCAATGAGCATGATAGTGAGCATAATCAAAATAGATGCAACACCGATTGAAATATACTTGTGGACTATATTTTCGTGTAACTGCCGCAGAGTGAAAATATATAGACCGTGTGTTGTGTTGCGTTTCACAGAAGCCGCCGCTGCGCTCAGCAAGCCTGCAAGCCCACGGATAAAAAGCATTGTTCCCACAATACCTAATATCACGGCAACAATTATCATCATACCGCCAGCAACCATGAAATACTTTAGGATTACCCAATATGCAAGCGTCAAAACTACCGCTCCGAGAATGAGGGAAAATAAGTTCCCACTCATTTTTCCAACTTGCTGTTTCTTCGCCATTTCTCCATAAAGGAGTTGGTGGATTTCTTTGTTGAATAGTTTTCCACAAAGGATGAACAACGCGACAACTTGAATCATTAGAAATCCAAGCGTTGTCAAGAGAACAGCGCTCACAGAAAAACTTGACTGATGTGCAATTATGCCGCGACCTACAAGCCGTGCCGTAGCAAGGCTGATTACCTCTGATAAAAAGCCGCCGCAGATCAGTCCGCCCAAAAGAGCCAGCAGTGATGTGATTAGCCCCTCTGCCATGATTTGAATAAACAAGTGTCGCTTTGTCATTCCAAACATCAGGTAAAGCCCTAATTCCCGGCTCCTACATTCAAGCTGATATTTGTTCGCAAAAATGACAAGGAAAAATACAAACAGCAGCGAAAAAAGATAAACCGTCGGCATTAGCATTGTCAGAAGTCGATTAACAGCGTCACTTTCGATTTCCTCCAAGAAGCGCATCACGTCCTGGCTTCCAAGGGAGAGGACGATATAAAATGTGGCTACAGCTGTAACCATAGTAAGAAAATAAATCAGGTTCTCACTACGGTTTCGTTTGGAGTTTCGCCACGCAAGGTTAAAGAACATTTGCACTCCCTCCTCCCATCTGTGCCATTACCTGTAAGATACGCGCATAAAATTCCTCCCGTGTTTCAGTCGGAATTTTCCGGCGCAGCTCATGGAAAATCACACCGTCCTGTATGAATAGGATTCTGGAACAAAAACTTGCAGCGTTCGGGTCGTGTGTTACCATCAAAATTGTGCGTCCGCGACCGTGATTGATCTCGCACAGTTTTTCCATAAGCAACCGCGCTGCCTTTGTATCCAATGCCCCAGTTGGCTCATCTGCCAAAATAATATCGGGGTCGGAAATCAAACTGCGGGCGGCAGCGACGCGCTGTTTTTGACCACCTGACATCTGCGCCGGAAATTTGGAGAGCACATCCGTGATTCCCAAAAGTCCTGCAATGTCATTCAACTTCTTCTCCGCAGCAGATATATCTACATTATGGATAGAAAGCGGCAGCAGGATATTTTCTCTGCCAGTCAAGTTGTCAAGCAAAGCAAAATCCTGAAACAGATAGCCTATTTTATTGCCCCGATACTCAGCCAGTTTTTCGCTATCAAAGGAACTCACATTTGCGCCGGAAAGCAGGACTTGCCCGGAGGTCGGTTTAATAACCGTAGCAATGCAATTTAGCAGGGTCGTTTTTCCTGATCCGCTTGCGCCCATGATCCCCAAAAATTCGCCATCAAGAACATCAAAGGTAATGCCATTAAGAGCTTTTGTAGGAACACCCTCTTTCGTATATACCTTGTGTATATCTCGGACTTCCAAAAGTTTTTCTTTGCAATTCATATTATCACCTTTTGCCTTTTCGCTTTTTGATTAGTTGTTGATTATATTTTACTGCATGGCAGGAAGATAAACCACTTACAGTTGATGTAAGGTTTCTATGCTAAATGCTAAAGGGCGGCGATGTGACGTTTGTGCCAGATCGCCGCTGCTTTTCTTTATATTTATTCTATCCGATGTGCTTGCCCGCTTCAAGGTAATAGTTATGAATTATTTTGGCTATCAAGTGGAACTATATAAACATATCCGAAAGAAACAAATTTTCTTGATAAAGATCATGTTTCTTCACTCAAAGATAGCTTTACAAAATACACCTCTAAGGCTACTACAATAGGTAGGGCGCAAGGTCTTATGCAGAAGCACTTTGAGACCTTGCGCCCTCTGTTATTCTACCCTAAAAATACTTTGCCAGCTGCTTCAGACCACGCCGGATGCTGTCACGGATACAGGTAAGTTTGCATCCTTCATTACTCTTTAATGGAATTTGTATTCTCAGTTTTATAATCGGTATAATCAAGCCCATTAACCGGCATAATAAGGTCATTCCATCACATAAACCGGAACGATACGATATTATTGAGGTGAACGATTATGCCGATTGATGATTTAACTGCTTTAGGGCAAAAAATGCGGGAAGCCCGAAAGAATAAAGAACTGACACAACAGGAACTTTCTGATCTGAGCCATGTTTCTGTAAAGCAAATCGCCAATATCGAAAAAGGGAAAATGAATCCTTCCTATTTGATTTTGAGAGCATTGGCAAAGGTCCTGCACATCTCTTTAGATACACTTATAAATCCAGATGTTTCTCTGGAGGATGAGGGTGTCAATCAGATGAAAATGCTTTATTCCAGCTGTCCGCCAGAAATGCGTGACACCCTGCTGCATCACACCCAGGAAACGGTGAAAGAACTGACAGAGTTGTCCGAAAAATTTGAAACGAATTGAGCCAGTGAGTGAAATTTAACGATTCTCTCACTGGTTCTTTTCATTTCATATAAAATTAAAATTTCAATCAAATAAAAAAGTCAACTTGTACATATCAAATTTCTCTTCATAGGTTATAACTTATATTTTTATTTTCAAAGTATACCATATCCCATGATTGTTCCGTTATTAATATTATAGCTTCTCTGGTTCACGGCATTGCTGGAGTTTCCTTCTACGGTGTATACGGTACTGCCTTCGGTTTTCTCCACGATTCCCACATGGTCTGAGGTTCCGTCCCCGTTCCAGTCAAAAAAGATCAGGGTTCCGGGTGCTGGGGAATATCCCCGGCTTTTCCACTTTCCCTTGCTCTGGAACCATGCGATTCCATCATCGCACAGGGAGAATTTTGGCATCTTGCCGCTCTCGATGAGTCCTGCCTGATCCCCACACCAGCTGGCAAAGCAGGCACACCATGCCACATGGCTGTCAAAGCCATACCACGACCAGAACTTCTGTCCTCCCTCATTTCCAAGCTGGGTAAGTGCCACCGATACGATCTGGCCGCTGCCTCCAAACAGGCCGGCAAACAATCCGCCGCTGGAATAATACCGCAGGACATGTGGGACGTACTCTGGGTCGCCATAGGCACTCCATCCATGCGAAGCCGCCTGCTCGTTGGAGAACTGCAGGGCATTTTCGGCACTGTAACCCCCGTAGTTTCGGAGCGCCCACGTTATGTATCCGTTGCCGTAGTTATACCCTTGCAGGGACAGCTTCAGCTTATCCATGTCCTGGGGGCTGGTGCATCCGGCTTCCTTCAGGCAGTCCGCATAATACTGGATTCCTACATGTATGGAATAGTCGGCATCCTGGATGGCATTCGGGCTGTTGGAATACCGGGTGTTGTATGGGCACTCACTGCTCTGCATGGGATCGGTCCCCCGGCCGCCAGATTCCTGCATCATGATTGCCTGTATCACGGAAACGTATTCGAGGATTCCATACTGGTTGGCGTATTTCTGGATGGTTGCCGTATAGGAAAGTACTTCCTGGCTGAGTGCTTCGTTGCTCTCTGAGCTTCCAGAGAATGCCGCACCGCCAATGATCCCGACCATGATAACCAGAAGCAGAACCATGACCGCTCCGGCGGCTCCCAGTGCAGCCATCATGGACTGCACCGTTTTCGCTGCCGCTTCTACAGCGGCCTTAGCTGCCTTGAAGGTATTCTCTCCTGCCCTTGCCGTTTTCTGTATCCGGCGGACTCCATCGGAAGTCTGCAAGGCGGCTTTCTTCGCCGCCTGCTTCGCTGCCCTTCGTTCCATCTGCTTCTGCATCCGGGCTGTCAGGGCGTTGGAACTGGCCACCCGGAGCTTCTGCTCTGGCTGGATGCTGATCTTCACAGATGGAGGGGCGGTCTTAATAGTACGCCGCTGTATGGTCTTCGGCTCCAACTGTTTCCGTGGCTTTTCCTTGATCCGTATGGTTTCCGGCTGTTTCTGGCGGATAGCATTCTGCCTTGCGGTATCTCCGGCCTTGCTTTTCTGGTTTTGTCTTTTGATGGAAAGCGATCCACCTTCCGACATTTCCTGTCCATTCTGGATTCTTGGTGTCTCCCTGGCAGCCCGGATCTTCTGCTCTTTTGTTTTGACGGCATCTGAAACCGCCTTTTGCCGCTGGGCATTCTGAATCTGTACTTCCCGGCTCTTCTGCTCGGGTGCTTCCCGGCTAGCAGGATCGGCGGTCTGTGTGTCCCCTGTTCCTCTGGCGGTTTCTTTCTCCGCTTCTTTTTCTACTTCTTTTTTGCCAGCGGCTCTCTGTTTGATCTTCTCGTAGGAAGTCTGTGCGGCTGTCTTTCCGGCTCTGGTTACAGTTCTGCCTGTCTTTCTTGCAGCCCATTCCTCTGCGGATGTGACTTTCCCACTGGCATATTCGGATGGGGACTGTTCTCCCATGTCATTGTCCCTGGCATTTGCGATGGTCTGGGATTTTTCCTTGCTCTCCAGTATGGCCGTCCGCATCAGCTCCTTGGGGATTCTGGAGGCAGGATTTTTGGTCTTTGGTTTTGTTGTAACTTCTTTGGTTTTGATATCCTTCATCTCTCACCTCCAGTCCCGGCTTGTCCCGCTCTTACGCTTCGCCCGGCTTGGTTGTCATCAGGCGGTACAGTTTTGTATTTCTTGGAAACGAATTTTCAAACGGCACCAGATTCCCGGAACAGCGGATCAGACCATGGCCGGCACCCACATTGGTGATGTAGGATAACTGATTGTCTGAAATATTCAGAAGTGCCGCCAGCTCATCCCGGTCGGTGGTAGCCTGATTCAAAAGGATCAGGAACTCACTGTTCGCCAGCATCAGGCGGGCGGTATCGGATTTCAGAAGTTCCTCAACGTTCTGGGTAAGTCCGGTTACAAATCCGGAATACTTACGGATACGCTTGTACAGGCGGTAGAAAAAGTCCGCACTGTATTCATAGCGGAACAGCAGATAAAACTCATCCGCAAAGATCCATGTCGTTTTTCCCTTCTTCCAGTTCTGGATCACACGGTTAAAAATCGAATCCAATGTGACCAGCATGCCAAGGGGCATCAGCTGTTCGCCCAGCTCCCGGATGTCATAGTCGATGATACGGCTCTTCGTGTTGACATTGGTTTCCTGGGCAAAGGTGTTCAGACTGCCATTGATAAACAGTTCCGAAGACAGAGCCAGCCCTCTGGCTTCTTCCTCCGGCTGGAGCATGAGTTGTCGGTACAGGTCCTTTAAGGTCGGCACCTGCCCTTTGTAACCGCCCCTCATATAATCCCGGTACACATCTGCGGTGCAGCGGTCAAGGATGGATTTCTCCTTTGCCGAAAGGTTTCCGGCTCCTACGAGCTGCTCAAACAGGGAAAGGATAAATTCTGACTTCTCAATCAGAGGATTTCGGTCATTGCCATAGGCAGAATCCATATCCAGTGCATTCAGATGGGTATCCGAGGTTGCCGAGATCCGGATGACCTCTCCGTTTAAGGCTTCCACCAGAGAAGCAAACTCCGACTCCGGATCGAGGATGAGGATGTCATCTTCCGTGGAAAGGGCAAGGTCTACGATCTCCTCTTTTGCCGAGAAGCTCTTGCCGGAGCCGCTGACACCCAGTCGGAAAGAGTTGCCGTTTAACAGCTTCCTTCGGTCTGCCACCAGCATATTTTTGCTGACGGCATTCTGCCCATAATAGATGCCTCCCGGCTGCATGATTTCCTGCGTATGGAACGGGATCAGGACGGCGGTGGATTCTGTAGTAAGGGTACGCACTGCATCGATTTTCCGCAGGCCATACGGCAGGACGGTATTCAGTCCATCGACCTGTTGCCACTTCAAAGTTGCCATCTGGCAGAGGTGTTTTCTCGCAATGGAATACAGGGTTTCCGTATCGGAGTCCAGTTGTTTCTTGCTGTCTGCCATATGTACCATTGTCAGGATGCCGAACATCATCCTCTGATCCCTGGTGGTCAGATCGTCCAGCATTTCCTTGGTCTCTTTTCTCTGCAGCTCCATGTCATAGGGAACTACGGCTGAAAAGTTATTGTTGGCATTCTGGCGTCTCTGCCAGTTGGTGACGTTTGTCTCCACGCCCAGCAGTCGGTTCTGGATCTCACGCACCGCTTCGTCTGTCGGTACGGGGATGATATCAATGGACAGCATCAGGTTCCTGCCAAGGCTGCACAGTTCGGAGATCATCTCATCCTTTACATAGCTGGCGTAATCTTCCATAAAAAGGACTCTGCCGTACTGCTCGCCCAGCTTGAAATGGTCGTTATGGAATTCCATTGTGTCCGGGCAGATCCAGTCTTTGAAGCTGTGTCCTTTTTTCGCAAAGGCTTTCATGTCAAATGGAAAACTCTGTGGAACGTCTGCCTTGAAAAAGTCCCGGAAGATCTGTAGCCTCTGCTCTGCATCCAGCTCTTCCCCAATAGAGGACAGCTTGGCCAGATGGGTGATGATGTCCGTTCCCACACGTGCGAAATAGGTTCTGGCTTCATCGATGTTTTTCTTGTGGACGCTGATGGTCAGATAGCGTTCCTGGTAGATACTGTTGTTGGTACCGGAGATCTTGGAAAGGAGCATGTCATTGTACTCTTTCCGGTACTCGTCCAGACCGTCCCCTTTCATCGGGATCAGCAGGGACTGCTCAAACTCTTCCTTGTTGATCTTACGATTGTTCAGGGTGATCTTCGCCGTACAGCCAGAATCCAGTGCATTTAAAAGTTCAGAGTAGTCCAGGAACATTTCCGTCTTATCCGCTTTACTGGCAATGGAATAGTTGATATCCGTAAACCGGAATGTCCTGGAATACTTGCTCTCCACCTGAAAAATACCATCTGGCCAGATCTTGCGAATCGGGATGGCCTGCTGGACAGACTTCGGTACTTTAAATTTTTCCTTGTCCTGTTTCAGTGTCTGACTCAGGGTTTTAATCAAAGGCATCACCCCTTCCTCTTCGCTTCTTTGGTTTCTTCTGTTTCGTCCGCTTCTTTTCCAGAAGTTCCGCTCCGTTTCCCATCATCTTTTCACCCAGCCGCAGGCTCTCTTCCATGCAGGAAAAGTACAGGTTCTCTGATTTGAATACCAGCCGTTTCGGGTACAGCAGTTCGGATTTGATGACTGCCCATGCGAACTGTTCTGCCGTCATGCCGTGGTAACGGAAAAAGCCGCAGGCTGCAAAGGGAGCCGCTCCAAGCACGCACAGCCATCCGGTTACCTGTTCCCCGGCATATTTCCGGGTGACAAAATAGATTCCAAGGGCTGCCAGGATCGCCAGTACCGAAAATAAGCACTGCCGGAAGCTTAAGCCCCAGAACATTGACTCCTGATAGTCTCGGATTTCTTTATTCATTTTCACTTCCATGTTGTTTCCTACCTTTCTCTTTGTAATCTCTGTTTTTTCTTTTGTTTCTGTTTTGGTACATCCCTTTGCCGGATGCCATTTCTTTCCATAAATCTTTTTGTTCCTTCCGGATCAAGCTCTGCCAGTTTTTTCAGGTCGAATGCAACCCTCTGGAAGATGCAGTAACCGGAGGATGCGGTATCCGGCTGTATCGTTCCCAGCTTATGCTGCTTTATAAAACGAAGCTTTTCTTTGCTGAAATTGTGGTCGATATAGGCTTCATTGATACCGCCCAGCGGAGCAAAAGGCAGGTTTACCGTAAGGTCTGCAAAGCTTTCCGGGTATCCATCTTCCATATGGTAAAGCCCGATATAGAGATTGTCATCGCTCATGTAACTGTCTACCCTGAGAAATAATTCCTCCCGGCCATACTGCCAGTCGTAGCTCAGTGTCTTTGGTTCTTCCATTTTTTTCGCCTCCTATAATCCCATGATTTCTTTTACGATACGGTCGGATGCCTTGACTGCCCCGACCAGTACCAGCAGGTTAAATACCAGTTCCCCGACGTAATTCCAGACAATGGTCACGGCGGACAGGCTGGTGTCCCCGATGGCCGGCGGACTTGATGCAAACACCGAAAAGATGATGCAGGCCAGTGCGATGATGGCTCCTTCCAGACATACCCCGGCGTAGGAACGGATAAAGTTCTTTCCTACAGACTGGGTTGGCTCCCCGGCAAAGGTTGCCAATGGAATCGGTGCGATGGCCGTGTACATGTACAGCTTGAACATTCTTCCATATACGGTCAGGATCATTACAAAGGAAAGCACGGTAATTAGCAGACTGCCTAACAGGGTTACGATCCACAAAGGGATGGATTCCAGCATCCCGACCGCTTCGATCTTGTCCACGATCTCCGAGGGCAGTTCCGTTACGGTTCCCCCTGCCATCCCGGAGTGGGACATGATGTTTGTCACGATGCCCTGCACAATGGAAAAGATCGCAGTCAGAAGCTCCATGCCGGACATAACGGCTCCCTGTGCCAGTGCAAAACGGATAAAGGCTTTCACTACGTGTTCCGGCTTTTTCATATCCGTGAAGCTCCCACAGGTTTTTATCAGCCCTGCCGCAAAGAACAGAACCAGCAGGCCGTACCCGATGGCTTTCAGTCCACCGTTGATGTTCGTCATCACGCTCCAGATTGCCCCGCCCTTGAAATTCTCCGGGCTTTGCGTCAGCAGTGTCCAGATTTCAGCCAGCTTGTCGCTCCAGGTCTGCAAGGCAGAATTTAGATTCTGTACGATCCAGTTATCACTCAAACAGTTTCACCTCCCATCCTCAAAAGTGAGCAGGGAGCCGGCATTTCGCATGGCTCCCCTTCTGGACTCTTCTCCTATCCCATGATCAGGTCCAGGATCTCTTTTGCAAAGGTAATGATGATACCGCCTGCCAGTGTCAGAAATCCGTTTGCCCTCTGGCTTGGATCGTGGCTCTTTAAGGACAGACCGACCTGCACGATACCAAATCCCAGCAGGATCAGGCCAATGGCGCGGATCAGGGAAAAGATAAACGTGGACAGGTTATTGACTACGGTCAGCGGATCGCCTGCGGCATAAACGCAGGTCACCCCAATGCAGATTGACAGTACCGTAACTGCATACAGAGCAAACAGTTTCTTCTGCCCTCTCTTCATCTTCAGCGGTGCGGTCTCTTTCCTGATTTCTGTGTGTTTCTTATTTTTCAGTAAATTCATTGGCATTCCTCCCATCAAAAAAGCTCCCCGATGATGTCCTCATCCAGAAGCAGTTCGTAATCGTCATATCTTGTTTCGTCAAATGTAAAATCATCATGCGCCAGCGGTGCTTTCGCATAATTGAACGGGCCGGCACCTCCGTCCTCGGTATACCGGATGTTGGGATGCTTCATCAGGTCATACTTGGCATCCAGTATGGGCCGCTCCCCACGGATAAACAGAAGTGCATTCTGGTTATCCAGCATACGGACTTCATCCGGCTGTAACAGCTCCCTTCCGCTCTGCTGGAAGTTGGTGGAGTAGCTGCCGGATTTTCCTTTGGTCTGCCCGTAGGTGTTGGTGTCTATGGTTTCTTTCCCCAGTAATTCTGATACATATTTGTGTGTCTCTTTTTCATTGCCGCCCAGGTACAAAAACTCATCGCAGTTGCCCACCAGACTTTCCCAGGAGTCCTTGAACAGAGCCTTTAGCTGGCTCATGTTCTGGATGATGATGCTGCAGTAAATGGAACGGGAACGGCAGGTTGCCAGGATCTTCTCAAACTCATTTGGCAGGGATACGTTTGGAAACTCATCCATGATGCAGTTGACCGGAACCGGGAGGGCACCGCCATGCACACGGTCTGCCATGTAATAAAGCGTCTGGAAAAGCTGGCTGTAGATCATGCCTACCAGATAATTCAAAGAGGTGTCTGCATCCGGGATACAACAGAAAAGGGCAACTTTTCTTTCTCCCATGTTGGAAAGATCCAGTTCATCAGTATTGGTCAGCTTGGCGATCTGCGGCAGATTGAAGGCTGCCAGCCGGACACCTACACTGATCAGGATGGACTTGGCGGTCTTTCCTGCCGCCTGCTTGTAAATGTGATACTGCTTGACGGCAATGCTGTCCGGGTCCCGCATCTCCAGACGGTCAAACAAAATGTCCAGAGGGGACTCGTAGTCCTCGTCCTCTTCTTTTACCTGTGCCGAGCCTAACATCTCCATGATCATGGCGAAGTTCTGTTCTTCCGGCGGAGCTTCGTGGAGCAGATACAGCATCAGTGCCTGAAGCAGTGCGGTTTCGCTCTTCTCCCAGAAGGGATCGGAGGACTGGGAACCTTTGGGTGTGGTGTTTTGTATCAGATTGGAAATAAGACGGAGCACGTCTTTGTCATCGTGGACATACTCGAATGGATTGTAGCAAAAAGATGTGTCGGGATTGATGAGGTCAAAGACACGCACCTCATATCCTTTCTTTTCCAGCAGACCGCCTGTCTTTCGGAGCAGCTCGGCTTTCGGATCGGTGATGACCATCGAACAGCAGCACTGCATGATGTTTGGCAGGGCAAAGCCTCTGGATTTTCCTGCACCGGAGCCTCCCACTACGAGAATGTTGAGACATCTGCGGTGCTTGTGGGTGTCAAGGCTAATGCGGAAGTTCTGTGTCAGCAGGATGTTCTGGGAGTACGGCTTCTGGCTATATTTCTTACAGATCTGCCGGGCATCGCCCCATCTGGCAGAGCCATGTTCTTCCCCTCTGCGGTAGTTCTTCTGACTGGAATAAAAAATGCCGATCCCGGCTGCGTAAAGTAACGTGCAGACCAGCATCGACTTGATGGTATATTCCGTATAATGAAACTGGAAGGGATGGTTCAGCTTTTCTGTGAGAACCTCCATTAGCTCGAAAAGATTCCTGCCCGGCTGGATGGCATCCGCAAGCAGGATTGCTACCCACCAGATGACAGGCAGTCCGGCAAGCAAAATCACCCAGTCTGACTTCCGGCTGTTTGTTACCGGGATGGCTGCTGTTTGGGCCTCTCTGCTCTTGGCAGGTCCGTAATGTGGAAGCTGTCCACTCCCGGAACGAGGGCAAGGCTGCTTCCATTCTCCCAGTTTACGTGGATCTGCCCTGCATCGTCTACCATATCCACCTTACCTTTTAAGCCGGGTGGCATGTGGCTCTCCCCCTCCATGCTGTTAAGCGTGACCTCGGTTCCCGGCGGATATCTTCTCCGCATGGCTTCTATTCTTTCTTGTGTCATATTTCTGTATATTTGTACCACATCCTTTCTTCATCTTCCCCTTCCACGGTATGGGCGGTATCTGGATTTCATGATCTTTAACAGAACGCTGTCGATCCCATCGGAATAGCGTCCGTTTTTCAGGTATGTGTCCCGGAGCTGGTTTAAGGCTTCCACGGATTTGCTGTGTTCGGCTTCTGTCAGGTAGAGCTTTCCCTCTTCCTGCTCTGCCAGCTTCAGAACCAGATCCCGTGTGGTATCCACCGGAAGCCCCTGTTCTTTTTCCTGCCGGAACACTTCCCGGAGTGCATGGATCAGCATGTGGTTCATGATCCGGTCCATCTTTACATATCGCATTCTTGTCATAGGCGAGCCTCCTTTTTTCCTCTTTTTTCTCAACCACAACATACCACACTTCCTCCCGGAAAGCTACTGCAAAAGAGCCGGAAAAGCCCCTTTTTATCAGCGTTCCGGGGACTTTTTACTCTTGGCAGGTTTCTCCGTTTTTTCCTCCGGGATGGCAAATTCATCGGTCATAAATTCCTGCTCGCTTTTGCCAAGGTTGCGGTCTACCTGCTTGCCAATGGAATAGGCTGCACTCTTTACATCCTGGATAAAGGAGCGGAGTTCTTTCGGATCTTTCTGTCCGAATGCCTGCATCTGGCATACCTTGTCAAAGGAAAAACCGGAGACATCCACGCCGTATTTCTGTGCTGTCACATACGCCGCACAATAGGCCTGTGCCGATACCCCTGCCCGGCTGTAGCTTCCATCGTGATGGTCAAGGGATGCACAGGCCAGCTCCCGGCTGATGGAATGGAACGTTGCATTTTCGCTCATGCCATTTCGGACATAGATCGTCCGCTTGTTCGGGATATACTGTGCCTGTACCTTATCCGGCAGGTGGTCTGCAATCTGAATCCGTACCTCGCTGTCGGTCAGCAGTGCTTCCATCAGCTGGTCCATCGGCTTTGGCTCTGCCTCTTCCGGCTGCTTGGTACGGATCTGGCTGATGTCATAGGCTTTCTGGATGGAGTACCCCTGCTGGATGACACCGTCCTTTTCATATTCCTGTCCGACAATGAAGTTGTATCCCTTGCTTCCGGTCTTGACTACCTTACCTTCTTCCTTCCATTTTTCAAAGGTCTTGACCTGCCGGATCTCCGGATTCTGTGCATAAAGCAGGAACAGGTTGTCTGTCCTCTGCGGCTTGCACTGTCCCATAAAATCAAGGAATCCTTTTAAGGAGTCCCCATTCTGGAAGACCTCCTGTGCCTTTCCATCGATCATACCCCAGATTTCTTCCCTCTCCTGCTTTTTCTGTGCGGCATATTCTTCTTTCGATAACCGCTGGGTGGACTGCTCCTGCGTGTCCTGCCCTAAAAATTTTGTCAGATCCATCTCCTACCTCGCTTTCACCTTTCGTTTCTTTCTTGCTTTCTTCTGCGTTTTCCTTGGTCCACGGTTCTTTTCCCGGCTCCGCTTCTGGGATTCCTCTGCTTTCTCCCGTTTGATGTTCTCCAGCTCCCGGCGGACACTGGGACGCTCCTGTTCCCTCTGCCCTGCATCAGTCCCTTTTTCCTGCCCGGTAGAAATATTTCTGCTGTGCAAGGAAGAGCCGGACAGATTCTCTTCCCCCTCTTCCTGCACCGGGATAAAATTTTCCAGTTCAGAAAACTCCTTTTCGGGGTGGTTCTGATTCTTTTCCCCTTCCGAAAAATCCATATCACCGACCTGGAATGCTTCGTCCAGATCGCTGATCTCGAACTGCACCTCGCCCTCCGGCATCTGTACGGTTTCCTGTACTGCTTCGGTTTCCGGTGCTTCCATTCCGGCAGTTACCTCATGGACAGCTTCCCCGACTTCGCTTCTTACAAAATCAAGGTTCATCTTATCCATGACACGGTTGACTTTGGCTGCGTCATCCGCAAAGACCATGACCTCGCTCATCTCCGGGTTCTTTTTATCCCGGATGATCACATAGAGCAGTCCCCGTTTCCTGCCCTCACTGCAGAATTCTCTCAGGCGGTCGGACGGCACGGTAAAGAACTTCAATGGCTTGTTCTCCTTTAACATCCGCACCATCCGGGTTCTGCCCCTCGTTTTCTTCTGGTCTTTTAATACGGCGGCAACAAATACCGCCAGATGCTTTGCCAGCGTACCCGAAAGCCTGAGCCCGTGGTCCACGCCGTCCAGCGAATACCGGACGATCTGGTCCGCCGCATCGCCTCCATAATTCATATCATTCACCTGCTTTCTGTTCTCGGTTGTCTGTTTTTCTCCGTCTGCTCTTCCTGTTCTGCCTGCCTCTGGATCTGCTCTGCCAGACGCATCTTTTCTTCCATCTCTCTGGACTGCTGTTCGATCCGGATACAAAGGCGGATATCCTTCCGAAGCGGCTTTAGTTCTTCGGTGATCTGACCGATCCTGGCACTGTCCGGTTCGCTCCGGTAGAGCCGCTTCCGTTCTTTGGTGAGTGCCTGCACCTGTTCTTCCAATGGAATTCGGTAGACAAGCAGCTCTTCACGGGTGGTGATCTGATGCTTCTGGAGAAATTCCATCTGCTCGATCCTGGCATCCAGTTTCCGGATATCTGCCCGGAGCACCGGGGAGATCCTTTTGGGTTTCTGCTTCAGAACACCCATCTGGTACAGATAGGAATAGTACAGGGCCTGTATCCCTTTTAACTTCTTTTTCGGGGGTCGGGAAGCTCCTTCTTTTCCAGCAGGTGTCCTGCTCTTTGGCTGCAAGATCCACTGTCGGATGCCCTCTTCCGAATAATTCTTCCCAAGGCTCCGCAGACGGATATACCGTTCCATTCCCGGTGCTTTTAATGCAATGTACTTCCGGTTCAGCTTCCACTGGTATCCCCTCTGCTTCATCTGATCCAGGAACTGTTTCCATGTGAAGCTCTCTGCCACTGCATCCCGGATATCCAGACGGATCGAGGTTCTCCAGGTCGGCTTTCCGTCCTGTTCTGCCATCCACTGGGCGTAGGATTTCCCCTTGCCGTTTTTCGGCTCGATGACGGATAAGCCGTATTTCAGGCATAAGGCATCCGAAGCTTTCCGCACATCTTCGTAGTAACTCCTGCTGTTGCTGTGATATTTTTTCCCATCTTCCATGCTCACGGAATTAAACACAATGTGGTTATGGTAATGCTCCGTGTTCAGATGGGTAGTGATCACTGCTTCGTATTTTCCCTGCAGGAGCCTTTTTGCCAGCTCCATGCCGATCCGGTGGGCCAGCTCTGGGGTGACTTCCCCTTTGGCAAAGCTCTGCACCAGATGGAAGCCCTGCACCCCGTCCATCTTGTGGTATCGTTTCTTTGTAGCTACCATATCTTGATAGGCAGTCTCACAGACACAGCCGATGGCATCCTCAAAAATGGAACGCTCCGTCTTGTCCCGGTTCATGGCGTAATCAATGGCTTCTTCCAGAGAGCCGGCACTTTGCCCTTTTTTTGTGGTCTTATCCTTGTTTCGGATGTACGTGATGGAATTGTCCAGACGGCTGACCGGGATGATACTGGTGTATGCCATCGGCTACCATTCCTCTTTGACCAGCCTCCATGTTTCTTTTGTCATGCGGAGCATTTCCCGGATGCTCTCTTCCCCGGCCATCCCACAGCCGTTAGCTACATGGGCAAGCTGGTTGGCATTGTTGCACAGACCGGATATTTTCCGCAAAAGCTCCGTATGATGCTCACAGGGTCTTGCCCGGACTTCGCCGCCCATGACAAGGGAACGGATATATTCCTCACGGGACAGGCCGCTTTTCTCTACCTGCTCTTCCAGAAAACGCAGCTCCTTCGCATTGAGGCGGACTGGTATCACATGGTTTCTTTTTCTCATCTCTTCACCTGCTTTCCAACGGGTTATTGGTTGTTGCTCCATTACATTTCACGATTTTTCCAGATCAGGAAACCTGCCAGGACGCCGATGGCTACCGCTGCAGCAATGATTTTTTTCTTCATATGGGCCTCACCCCCTTTCCGATACCTGGCACAGCACCATCGGGGCGAACATGATCCCTCTCTTTTCCATCTCTTTTGCAAATTCCAGAAGGTTCCATTTCTTCCCATCGATCATGGCAGAATCGGCATCCAGATAATGGCAGGTGGATACATTCCGCTCTCCATTTGGGGCATTCTGCACAAGGCTTTCTCCGTCTGCCAGACGGAATAGTTCCTCTCCCTGGCTGTTTACAAAACAGATGCACACGCCGTGGTCGATGATCTCCTTCCGTTTCATCCGGCACCGCTCCAGTGCCTCATCCTCACGCTTCCCAGCTATGAAAAGACACATTGCAAAAATTCCCATTACTCCTCCGGTCATTGTGCCAAGTATAAATCCCAACATTTTTTCGTTCTCCTTTCGTCTGTTTACGGCTCGGTATGGGGGATTGGGGTTCTCCCCAAAGTGCGTTTGGATATCCAAACGCTATGCTTGCAAAACCAGTCGCATCCGGTTTCGTCCCCTCTGAACCAGTTGTTTTTCTGAATCATTCATTTTCCTTGATTTTGCTCAACCCATCCAGTGTGGTACAGATGATATGGAGTCTGTCAGCCATGCTGATCGCCGTGTTCATCGTCCCGGTGGTCTCTTTTCCGCAGACAACCACCATCCTGCACCGCCTTAATATCTGGTGGGACATTCTCCGCATGGCCTGCATATCCTCTGCATCCCCGTCATCAAGGAATGGGGAAAAGCTGTACTGCGGGCAGATCGGCACATATCCCAGTTCGTAGATCTTCCGGCAGTACCGCTGTACTTTGGTCTTTCCTTCTTCTGCAGAACAGCAGACATAAGCAAGTGCCTGTTCCAATACGACCATCTCCTTTCCTGGCCGGACAGGTTTCCTCTGCCCGGCGTTTTTCCAAAAAGAAACACCCACAAAGCATTCCGCTCTGTGGATGTCTTGTGGACATCTGGATTCTTTTCTTCTCTTTTTCAGATGTCTGCCAGACATCCGGCTACTGTGGTTCTTTGTTTTCCGCTTCTTCCCCAGCTTCCAGTGCAATGCGGACACGGTCGCTTCCCAGCTTATAATACGCATCGGTCACTTCAATGCCGACTGCCTGAAACCCCGACTCTGCCGCCGCAAGGATGGTAGTACCAGCTCCGGCAAACGGGTCTAAGATCAGGCCGCCCGGCTCACAGATCTGGATGACATCCTTCATCAGCTGGAGCGGCTTTTCTGTCACATGGATGCGGTTCTGGGGATTCCCATAACGGAACACACCCGGAAGGCAGGACACCGGGCGGTTGATCGGCATCGGTCCGTTGCTTCCCCATACAATATATTCTGCCTGCTGGCGGAATCTGCCTTTCTGCGGACGGGAGTTCCCCTTGTCCCAGACGGCAGTCCCTCTCCAGATCCACCCTGCCCACTGGAGGGCATCGGTGATGGACGGGTACTGTCTCCAGTCAATAAAGAGGCAGATCGGAGCCCCTCTCTTGCAGGCTTTCCGCACATCGTACAGCCATTCTGCCATCCAGTGGGTCCAGGAACGCTGGTCTTTATTATCCCCATCAAAATCCGGCAGGGCATTTTCTGCTTTCATGCTGCTGTACTTCTGGTTGGTAGTTCGGTTGCGTTCGTTCTGCTTGGTTCCCCCGGACGCATAGGGCGGATCGGTTATAACTGCATCAAAGATCCCCGGCTGGAATCCTTTGACCAGTTTTAAGGTATCTCCATGCAGGATACGCCAGTTCTCCCCTCCGGCAGACTCATCCGGCACACAGTCCGGTTTTAAAAGATCTTCAAGTTTCAGGGTATTTCCCATAGGCATCATCCTTTCGGTCGCTTATTTTCCAGATTTCTCTGGAAGTGCTTTTCTTTATGGAACTGCTCATCGGCAGGTATCCTCTTTTTTCAGTGTTTCTTTTCTTGGCGTTCTGGGCTGTTCACGGTGGTCCGACAGCTCGGTTTTCACGTATTCGCTGATGATTCCCAGCGCTTCATAGTAATTGCTGCTCTTGTGGACACGATCCGCCATTTCGTTGGCCTGTTCGGACATCCCGGCACGTCTAAGCAGTCTTGCGGCATCCCCAAGGATTGAGAAAATATTTCCGTCATGCCCTAAGAGCTTAAGTTCTGGACGGGACGGCTTTTGTTCCGGCTGCTTTTCCTGCACACCGTTTTCCGGTGCTTTCACCTGTATCTGGAAATCCGAGCCGGCACCAACATAGAAATGTAAGTATAATTCACCACCGTCTACCTTGATCTCCCGCTGTTCCAGACTTTCTCCCCAGCCATCGCTGTACTGCCCTCTCAGATACTGCCCCACCACACGGTATTCCTCTGGTGTCAGATTCTCCCGGAGTGTCAGGTTTGCACAGCCATATAAAACGCCCTCCTGTTCCTTTACCGCCATTGTAATGCGTTCCACTTTTTCCTTAATGTCCTTGTTTTGGTCAAAATAATCGATCAGGTTGCATGGCTGGTTGTCAGGCATACCGAGCCGATTGATCTCGTCAACCTTTTCTGCGATGGATGTCTGATACTGCACCAGGTCAGGTCCTTCCAATGGCTCCGCATCATCCAGATTCACAATATCTGAATAGTCCGGAATAAACTCTGCCATCAGAGGTGACAGCATTTCCACTTCTATTTTATCTTTCAAAGCATCACCTCGCTTCCCTATTCTGCCGTTTCTCCGGTGTACGGGCAGCCATTTTTGCCATGTCTGCCCAGTCTGCCCCTTCGATTTCCGGCAGGTTCTCGATGATCCGATAGCTTCCCTCGTAGGCTTTTCGGATATGTTCACACGCCCACCGTCCGGCAAAGTCATTGTCGGTACACACTTCGATCTCGGTGATCTCCGGGTGCTGGGACAGAAAATGTTCCAATGCCTGCGGCTTTTTCATGCTCCGCTGGCTCTGCCCTTCTTTTGGTGCGCTGATCCCGCCAAGCTCCAGACGGTACTTATCCCGGCTTCCCTGTCTCTGTTCCAATGTCATGTGGGCAAGCACATCCACACAGGCTTCATAAACAGCAACCCGTCTGCATCCCGATTTCGCCGGAACACAAAAAGCGTATGCCTTTTCACTTCCGGCCTGTTCCATCTTAAAAGACTTTCCGCTGGCATCGTAAATCCCACGCAGGAAAGCATATCTTGCCACCTGGTTTTCATCCCGTCCTATGAACACGGCATTGTGGTAGGGCAGACTCTCATATAAGATTCCCAGATGAACACACCGCTGTAAGACCTCGCCACTGATGCCCCGCTCTTTCAGATAGCGGAACACCCTGCGGCAGTCTGGGCTGGCCGTAGGCAGGACAAATGGCTTCTTTGGCTTTGCTTCCACTGGAGGAGGGATATAGGTGGGATACTCATCTTTCAGCATTTGCACTGCCTCCAGAAAAGAACACCCGTCTACATGAATCAGGAAATTTAAAGCACTGGTGCCCCCGATATCTCTGGATTTCCAGTGCCACTGGCTGGTCTGCTCGTTAATCTTAAAGCTGTCGTGGTCTGTCAGCTCCCATTCATTTCTGGCTGAAGATTTTTTCAGACGGTTTGGCTGATATTTCTTCAGGTATTCAATGGCGGTGATCTCCCTTGCACGTTTGATTTCTTCTTCCGGAATCCACGGCATTACATCACGGTATCCCGGAGCTGCTCTGCCTTATCCGTTTTCTCCCACGGGAATTCCTTTCTTCCAAAATGCCCGAACACCGCACTCTGTCGGTAGATTGGCCGCTTCAGGTGCAGGGTGTCACAGATCTGGCTTGGGGTAAGCCCGAACACCAGAGGGATCGCTGCGGCGAGGCAGTCATCCGCACAGATCTTTCCCGTTCCAAAGGTATCCACCTGCACCATGACTGGCTGGGCAACCCCAATGGCATAGGCAAGGGACACCTGGCATCGGCTGGCAAGTCCGGCAGCTACCATGTTTTTGGCGATGTAACGGGCCATGTATGCCCCGGAACGGTCAACTTTGGAACAATCCTTCCCGGAGAATGCACCGCCGCCATGCGGTACCAGGCTGCCGTAGGTATCCACCATTAGTTTCCTTCCGGTCAGTCCGGTGTCTGCATCCAGACCTCCGCACACAAATCTGCCCGATGGGTTAATCAGGATCTTGGTATCCTCATCCGGTGGCAGCATACGGAGTGCCGGGCGTAACACTTTCTCCCGGATCTCATGCTCCAGCTTCCGAAGGGATTTTTCCTTTTCATGCTGGCAGGACACAATGACGGTATCCAGCCGGGCAGGTCTGTCATCTTCATACTCCACGGTCACCTGCGCCTTTCCATCTGGCAAGATTCCCGTGATATATCCGCTTCTACGGCTTGCAGACAGTTCCCTTACAATGCGGTTCGCCAGAACCACTGGCATCGGCATAAGCTGCGGTGTCTCATCGCAGGCGTAACCAATCATGATGCCCTGATCCCCGGCACCGCTGGCAAGTCCGCTCTGAACAGAAACAGTCCCTGCCCTTCGTTCTCTGGATCTCTCCACTGCCCCGGCGATATCCGGACTCTGTTTGTGGATGAGGGCATCCATGTGGATTTCCTCTGCTTCATAGCCTGCACTCTCCAGCACCTTTTTGATGATTTCAAACACCTGTGGCTCAAATCGGCTGGTGATCTCTCCTGCCACAATGATGTTCCTTTTGGTCGCCAGCACCTCGCAGGCCACTCTGGAATTTTCGTCCTCTTTCAGACACGCGTCCAGAATGCTGTCTGCGATCAGGTCGCAGAGCTTATCCGGATGTCCTTCTGTTACGGATTCTGCTGTATAAAATCGTTTCATAATCGTTACCATCCTTTCCAAGTAAATAATAACGGCAGGAAACGCTCCTTTCTGGAACACTTTCTGCCGGATCTGGGTTATAAGTTGTCTCACATTCTGCACTTTTCTGGTACTTTCAGACACTTTTTTCAACCTAAATACTACCAATGCACACCCTTACATAATCCCCCTGTTTTGAACACATCCCTGCCCGTGCGGTCATTATTTGTCTCATTTTCTGCACTTTTCTGGTACTTACGAACACTTCTGACTCCACACTGCCCCGGAAACCGGCACCGCCAGGACGATGTTCCTGGCACCGCTCCATTCATATGAACACGTGACGAGCGTCAAAACCTTATCGTATATACACTTCAGGTAATCATCCCCGGTTTCGAACACTTCCCTCTGCTTAGCTGCTTTTAAATATTCCTGCACTGCCTCCGCATCTGCGAGTTTCTGCTGGAATGGGAACAAATTCCTGTCTGCTTTCAGCACCGTGACAATTCGGTATTCCTGAATGCTATCCTCTGTCTGAAGATAAGCAAAGGGATGCTCCTGATAATATGTTTCATCTGCATAGAAGTCCAGATTTCCGAACATTGCCCCACTGTTCATGTTGTGACCGTAAATGATAAGGTTCCGACTTTCAGACACTTTGCAGTCTGCCTGTAAAAACAGGCTTCCGTTGATGTCATATTCCTTTTTGTAATTCCGTTTCAGGTAAAACTCCCCATTCTCCTGTTCGGACTGAAGCACCGGATAATCGATTCCGGTATCTGGTATCGTCAGCCATCCCTGCACATCCAGGTATTGTTTCCGAAGAGTAACAAGGTCTACCGCAGCCACCGGGCATTTTCTTCCAGCTGGTTGGTCTTTCTTTTCAGAGCCTGAGGCTCCCGGAGCTTCCGGCTCCGGGAAATTCCCTTTCAGCTCTGCCACCAGCTTTTTGTTTTCCATTGGAAGATATACCATGTGGTAAATCAGAAATCCGGCACTTAAGAAAAGAGCAGCAAGACATACCGCTTGAAAAAGTTTTTTCACGATTTTCATCGTTCCTGTCCGGCTTTTCTCTTCTTTGGCTGACTCTTCTGTGTCTGTCCCGGCACAGGCGGTTTCCTTGCTGCTTTCAGGATTGGTTCTGTTGGAATCTGATTCTGCCTGCAGCCCTTTAAGATTCCGGTCAGGTACGACCGTCCGGGCGGATTAAAGTTCTGCATGTAATCTTTTGTCATGATATAGACAATGGCTTTGATCTCTCTTCCGCCTTTATTCTTGACGGTGATTTCCTGTTTGTCGTAAAAATCAGGATAGCCTTCATAAAGATCCAGGCTCTTTTCGCAGTCCCCGGTCAGTGACCAGAGGACGCCGTCCACATGGCTTCCCTCTTCCGGGAAGATGGTGGCAAGACCGCTTCCTGCGGCTGCAAAGGTCAGCCGATACCCCTCCAGGCGGACGGTTTCTACCACCTCCGCCTTTGGGCACCGATATGCCATCTGGTCCAGATCCATGTTGCTTCCATACGCAAAATATAATTGTTTCAGCCTATCTGCCCCCTTTTTTCTTCTTTCTTCTGGATGCCACACTCATACCAATCAGACCGCCTGCGGAAAGAATCAGGCACAGGGCCGGAATCCAGAGGTTGGTGTCATCACCTGTTTTCGGGTTGCTTACAGACGGGGTATCCTCCGGCAGCTTCTCGTTCGTCACTTTCTGGATGACTTCGATCACTGGAGTTTTGTCATCTACATAGGTAAATGTCACCTCATGTTTGGTCCCATCCAGCTGATAGCCCTCCGGTGCTTTGGTCTCAACCAGATAATAGGTGGCTGCCTTATCAAATTTGCCGTCCTTATAAGTTCCGATTGCAAGCAGTCCGCTGGTTGCATGGCCGTTTTCATCAGTGGTTAGGGTTTCTACCACTTTGCCATCCGCATCCCTCAGTTCAAATTCCGCATCTTTCAGTGCAGCTCCGGTATCCTTATCTGTTTTCTCAACGATCAGACGTCCCTTTGCGGTATCATCTTTCATGGCTACCTTCTGGATCTCTGCGGTATCTGCCACCTCGAAGGTGATCTCTTCTGCAACAACATAACCGTTTGGAGCCTGCTCTTCTTTCAGGGTGTATTCACCGATCGGAAGTTTTTCGATATAATGCGGCCCTTTACCGGAAGTCCAGGTTTCTACGATGTTGCCATTTTCATCTGTGATGGTCAGTTTAGCTCCTTCGATCTCAGTATCTCCGGTAATATCCGTTTTGCTAATCTCCACTTTGGTCACGTCATCTTCCATTATCTGTTTCTGGATCTCTACAGTATTCTCCACGGTGAATGTGATGCTTTCCGCAGTGGCATATCCATCGGCCGGCTTGGTTTCTGTCAGGGTGTACGATTTTCCTACAACCAGTTCTTTGATGATGTGCGGCTCCTTGGTGGATGTCCATTCCTCAACAACAGCCCCGTTTTCATCCGTCAGCTGTAATCTGGCTCCCGGCAGTTCCTCGCCTGTGGTCAGATCGGTTTTGGAAAGTTCCACGGTTGTCGGCTCATCTTCAAATACGAACTCATAGGACACTTCTGCTTCTTTGTCTCCCTGGTACTCAAAAACAAATTCCTGTTCTTCTCCGGTGGTGACAAATCCATCCGGTGCATACAGCTCCTTCACATAATAGGTTCCGTCAATCGGCAGGTCTGCAATAAAGGAAATCTTTCCATCTGCATCCGTTGTTTTTAATTCGATCAGGGTATCGGCCTCCATCAGCACCTTTCCAGATGCGGACAGGATATCGTTTCTGGTGTACAAACCAAAGATGCCGCCTTTTAATACACGGTCGGTATCCTTTTCTTTCTTCAGGACGTTCACTTTTACCTTCTGGCGGTTGTTCTGCCAGTCCTCATCGTATACGACAACAGGGGTATCCTGGTCACGGTAGGAAAGATCTACATATCGTGGTTCATCATCCAGGACGTAACCATATGCTGTGCCGACCTCTTTGACATAGTATTTTCCAACCGGAAGATCAGATACTTCTGCAATGCCGTTTGCGTCCGTTGTCACAGTTGCTACCAGCTCATCTTTGGAATAGTAATCCGGGCTTACGCCATCGGCTGCTTTGATATCCTCTGCAGCGTAAATCTCAAAGGTAACGTCTGACAGGCTTCCTGTGATGTACTCAAACAGATGCTCTACAACGCCTTTGACATTGTCCAGCAGGGTGATCTTATCAAGGAATTCACCCTTCTTGTTTACGATCAGCAGTGCTTTCGGCACATCGTCTTTCATTTCCACTTTCTGTACTTCTGCGGTATCCTGAACGGTGAATTCCACATCTGTGGTCTTTAAATAACCAAGCGGTGCAAGGGATTCACGGAGGATATAAGTTTTTCCAACAGTCAGATATTTGATCACATGAGGCTCATCCTTTACGGAAGTCCAGCTGTCGATCACATTTCCATCCTTGTCCAGAACAGAAAGGGATGCCCCGTTCAGCTCTACGCCTGTGGTCAGATCGGATTTGGTCATCTCGATGGTGGTCGGCTGGTTCTTCTTCACAGATTTCAGCTTGATGGTCGGAATGTCCTGCCCCTGATAGGTGGCATCAAATTCCAGTACCTCATCAGAGGATACAAAACCGTCCGGTGCGGAAATCTCTTTTACATAATAAGTTCCAAGCGGCAGGTCCAGGGTAAAGTGTGCCTGTCCTTTTTCATCGCTTGTGATCTCCTGTAATAAGGTATCTGCTTTCACGATGACCTTGTTGCCTGATTTGATTTCCTTCTTATTGTAAAGTCCAAATACAGCTCCGGCTACCACGCTTCCGGTTTCTGCGTCCTGTTTTTCCACGGTGATGCTTACTTTCTGGCGTTCATTTTTAAATGTCACTTCTTCGTCTACGACCGGGGTATCCTGTCCGGCATAGGTAAAGGTTACCTCTTCCCCTTTGGCATTCCAGGTGTAGCCTTCCGGTGCTTTTTTCTCTTCTACCCGGTATGTTCCGAGCGGAAGATTCTCGATTACGGCACTTCCGGTTTCATCAGTTGTCACCGTTGCCACCAGTGTGTCTTTGGCATATTCCAGATAACGGTTGCCGTTCTCATCTTTCTGATGGTCTGCGGTATAGATATCTTCTGCGGCATAAACCTCAAACACGGCTCCTGCAAGGCTGGCTTCCTCATAGGTGAAATCCTTGTCAAAACCTTTGACTACTTCTCCTTCCTTGTGGATGGTCAGTCTGCCTTTTGCCGGGTGGTTCTCGAATTCCACCTCGATGATCAGGTCACCGCTGACCGGATCTTCCTGGTATGCGGTATCGCTGTCTACCTTGATTTCCACGGTATTGACACTGTGGGTGTATCCATCCGGTGCAGTCACTTCTTCGATGCGGTAATTTCCACAAGCCAGATTCTGTGGCAGGATCAGGTATCCATTCTCATCCGTAAAATAAGATTTATGTACCGTAGTAGATGGGTAGGTGGTCACCTGTTCCACATATTTCTTGTTATCCAGATCGTATACTTTAAACTCGGTATTCGGAACCAGGACAGATTTCTTTGTCTCGCCATCTTTTTTGACGATCTTTAATTTTGCTTCAAACTCTTCGTCCAGAAGCACACGCCATACCTGCGGCTGATCCGGATTGTTTTCCGAGATCACAACCTTAAAGTCATCGACTGGTTTGAAGTTGTGCGGTGTGGTGGTCTCCCTTACAATGTAGGTTCCGTATGCAAGCGGAATGGAGCATGCATATCCACGCTCATCCGTGAACATTTCTGTCTGTCCGTCTGCGGTCAGTACAACCGGAGTTGCAGATGCAAAGTCATAGGAACCGTCCTTATTTTTCTTCAGGTTGCTCTCCAGATATGCACTGAATCCCACACCTTTTAACAGATCGGCATCGGTCTTACCATTGTTGGCTACTTTAATGACCTGGAACGGCTGTTTGATCACATCTTCCAGAGAAGTTGCGGTACGTTCTACCGTCTGAACCAGATCTCCCTCGTCATTACACTCCAGATCATGTTCTTCCGGGTCTGCCAGATATCCAACAGGCGGCGTCAATTCTTTCACGTAATACTTTCCGAGATAGAGGTCTGCGATTTCTGCATTTCCCTCGGCATCCGTAGTCAGGGTTGCAATCTGCATTCCTGCCGGGTAAAGGACACCTGTCTGTCCATCCGGATGAACGATATCCTCACGGGCATACAGTCCGTAAACCGCACCCTCAAGGGTTGCATCTCCCTGTGCGGTCTTTCCGGTTTCGGAATCCTCTTTTACCAGTTTGATCTTCGCATTGACACGCTCGTTCTGGAACGTGTGGCTGAAAGAAACGGTTGTCTCTTTGTCTGTGGTGTACTGGAACGTAAAAGAGTACACATCCTCACTGTTTCTGGTATATCCGGCCGGTGCAGAAACCTCTTTCACATAGTAGCTGTTAGCGATCGGCAGGTCTGCCTGATATACGGCTTTTCCGTCTGTTCCGGTCACTGCCTTCTCAATGAGGGTATCTTTTTTGACCACAACGGTTCCGTCCGCTGCTTTGATGTCGTTTCCGGCATACAGGCCATAAGTGCCGCCCGGAAGGTATTTCCTGGTTTCCTTATCCTGTTTATATACACTCACGCTTGCTTTCTGGCGGGCATTTTTGAATGTTACGCTTCCCATCACCTTTCCTACATTACCTCCGGCATAGGAAAGGGTGATCTCCTGGCTTTCACCAGTGCATACCAGATTTTGTGGTGCCTGCATTTCTTTTACTACATATTTACCCAGATATAGATTATCCAGTGTGGCACTTCCGTCATCCCCGGTAGTAAGTCCGGCTTTGACCAGTGCGTCTTTTTTGTAGATGACGGTTCCGTCTGCGGATACAATATCCGCTGCGGCATAAACATTGTAAACCGCACCCTTCTGTTTCTGCTCGGTATAGACAAAGGAAACACCATTGTCTGTCACGTTTGCCCCGGTCAGGACTTCTCCTAATTTATAAACAGTCAGGCTTGCCATCTGTTCAGCATCAGTAACGGTCTGTTTTATAGTGCCGCCGATGACCAGGTTCACATCGTAAGCCTTAGTGTCCAGCAGGTATCCGTTTGGTACGGATATTTCTTTCAGGTATACGGTATCCTGTGTTTTTGTGATCGTAACGCTGGAAGCTCCGTTGGCATCTGTGGCCGGCATCTTTGTGATCAGGTTCTTTCCGTCCTTGTCACTGTAAACGCCATAGACTGCACCTGCGATGGCTTTGTTGCTCTTGCGGTCTTTCTTTACGATCTCCAGAGTTGCCTGTTTTACCCATGATACTTTAAAATCCACATACTTCTCATCGGTCACGCCCTCGCCAAATACCAGGGCAAGGTCCTGTGTCTCGCTTCCGGTTGTGATCTTGTAAGCGGAATAGTCTTTGATGATGCTTCCCTTCATGGTAACAGACCATTCCCCTTTGACATCCACAGCCTGTGTCAGCGGTGCCGATAAATAGAATTTGGTACCGCCGCAGATCTCCACGGATGCACCTGCACTGCTTGTTTTTCCCGTTGTCACGTTATGCAGTTTGACACCGGACGGCAGTTTCATGGTGATGGTCTGCAGTTCAGATGCCTTAAAGGTGATCTCTTCGGTTCTCTGGCTGTTGCCGCTGATATATGCGGTAACATCTGCATTGGAGAAACTCATGTCCACTTCCGGGATCTCCGGCTGGCTCATACAGTAATCATATAGTTCTTTTGCAAGAGCCTGTCCAGTTGCATTCGTACCGGAAAAAGCGTCACCGCTGTTATTGGCATAAGACGCTGCCAGATGGACAATGATAAATTGTTTTCCAGCGGAAAAATCAGGATGTTTCTCTGAGAAAAATCCATTTTCGCCGGATGCTTTTGTGCCGTAGTAGCATACTTTTGCCAGTGCTTTGCTGTCACCCAGTTTGGTAATCTTATAGACACCATCCCCTGGTCCTGCCTTGGACGGCTGCACACAGTAGGCAGTTGCAGACACGTTTCCAAATTTTACAGTATATTTATAAGTTACGTAGGAACCCAGACCGTAGTCTGCATAATAGTATGCAGTCCCTCTTGTCACATTTACGTCCCGTGTTACTCTTGTACTGGTATTGACTGCGGTGAATGAAACGGTTTCCCCATCTTCCATTGCCATCAGGTCAATATCCTGTTCCCCTGCCTGCTCCAGGACATCGCTGAGTGTCAGCCCGGATTCTTCATCGGTTGTATTTTCTGTTTCGGATTCCTCTAATGCAGCATCAAACTCGGATTCGGAAAGTCCGTCCTGAAATTCGGGTTCTGTTTCTTCCGGTTCTTCTGTCTCCGCTTCCTCTGTTTCAAATTCAGCTGTCTCCGGCTCAACAATTTCTGTCTCTACAGGCTCTGTCTCAGTTTCTTCCTGCGAGGCAGCTTCCTCATCATCAGAACCTGTATCCTCTTCTGTAACTGCCTGTTCTGTCTGTGGTTCACTCTGAGACGCTGCCACAGGCTCTTTTACGATCAGGTTTCTCCCAATCTGATAAACCGGATGGTTCTGGTTGACTGGTTCCACATAATAAACGGCATGGTAAGTGTCCGCATGGCTGGTACTGAAGCTCTCCCCGGCGTCATTCTCTGCTTTCTGGAATGTCACCTTGACCTTGCTTTCATCCTCGATTTCCAGATTCGTGCGGTCACTGGAAACATCAAACTCCTGTCCAACTTCCAGTTCAAAATCGGTGGCTTTTACCACTTCATTTTCATCCAGCAGATCCTTTACAGCTTCATACACTGGCGGTTCTGCCGCTTTCGGCTCTTCTGAAGCATAAACGGTCAGCGGTGAAATGACCGTGGATAAGATGGTGACTGCCGCCATCACCCCGGAAAGGATTCGCCTGAATTGATATTTACTCTTCATGTTTTCTACCTCTTTCTTCTTTTTCTTTTTATTTGTCATAAGAACAGCCGGATGTTTCCACCCGGCCTGTCTGTTCCTGTTATTCTGTTACCTTGCATCGTCTGTCCGTCTTGGATTCTGCAGACAGGCATAGGTGCTTTTGTCATACCGCCATGCTTTATCGCCGTCCAGATTGGCAAGCAGATGCTTCCGCACATTTTTGTATTCGTCCCCGATCAATCCGAGGCGGAGCAGAAAGGTGCGGAACGTAAATGCCGGGTTATCCCCGATCTCCGTCTTTTTTGCATGGGTACAAGATTGGTTGATCGCCTGTGCGGATATGGCAAGTGCCAGTGTGATATTCGACCGGACTTTTCCTGCATGTAGGGTGCTTTCAAAACAGCGCCATTCCAGTGTTCCCTTGGAAAAAACAGCGTGTAGGTTTAATGCATAATACCTTGTCCAGTTGTAATGCTCGGAGCTTCCGTCATTTCCCTCATACCATGCCCTTTTGAATTTTTCCATTGTAATGGTGCTGTTGGGCATCCTGCGGATCTTCTCCAATACCATAGGACGGACTTTCTGGCAGTACTCATCTTCCCTTCTGGTCTGTACATTTAAGGCTTTGAACAGAATATCCTCTTTGCAGTACATGATCGTCAGTGCATTTTTCAGACTCCTTGGTGTATGATTGGATGCGTCCACATGGACATGCATGCCACAGGATGAATTGACAAAAGCACCTGCGTTTTTGACACACCGCACCACTTCCTGGAGTTTCCCCATTTCCGAATATTCCAATTTCGGGGATACCATTTCTGTCGAATAATCTCCATCGGCATCTATTACAGTACCATTTGCCAGCCTTTCACAGTCGATACTGCTGTCTCTTGAAAATTTCCACGTTTTTCCATCTGAATCTTTTACACACCAGGAATCGTAAGAACGGATATGATATGGCTCTGTTCCGAACATTCTTCCAATCGCAACAGCCGCATCATAGCGGCTGATACCTGTCATCTCAATCTCTGTACCAAAATACTGGTCTTTTAGGTCGATCTGCTTCACCCACCCTTCGCTTCTGGAACAGGTGAGCCGCTTTGGATCTCTTCATCTACTGCTTTCAAATTTCTGCCTATTGCTTCAATGACATTGACAGTGACACCATTACCGGCCTGCTTGTAAAGCTGGTTATCCGATGTTTCTTTTTCCATCTTGGAAATCTGACCATCCCGATATCCCTGCAGCCGCAGACACTCCCTTGGCGTCAGCCTGCGGATTCTGCCGTGGTAAATCACTCCATGACGGTCAGTTGCCGTAATGGTGAACATTGACTCTTCCGGTTCTTTCATCCTTCTTCCATTCTGGCGGACTTTTTCCTTGGCCGGTGTCAGCACTGCCCTTGGCGGTTCTTCCACCAGCACCCCGGAACTTTCGCCTCTGTGGTTATGGATGCTGGAATCCTGTCTGGTATTCAGACATCTTGCAACGTCTGTCACCAGCGGCGGAGGGGAGATATCTACAAAATGCAGTGTTCCCTGCTGGTTTCCGGTCGTCAGGGTATGGGCGATCTCATGCCCGACTCTCCCCCTGCGACTGTTGATTCCCGGATATCCGAGATCGATGCTGTCCCCCTCGTAGGCCATCTTGTATCCTTTTCGGGTGTTTTCCTTGATTGGGATACCGACTTCGTATAATCCGGTCTTGCCGCCCATACCACCAGCCCCGCTGGTCAGCGTGCAGCTCAGTCCTTCTTCTGCGTAGACTCTTTCTCCCTGTTTGCCAGCATGGACTTGTATAAGAGCTGTTCCATTTGCTTTTGGGAAAGGTAATATTTTTCCGGCACATCTTCCATCAAGATATCCGACAATATACACCCGCTTCCTTGACTGGGGGACTCCGAAATCCTTGCTGTTAAGCACTTTCCATTCGACATGATACCCCAGTTCAGATAGCGTACTGAGGATGGTGTGAAACGTCCGCCCTTTGTCATGCGAAAGCAGACCGGGTACGTTTTCAAGGAGAAAATACGCAGGTCGTTTGTCTGCAACCAGTCTGGCAACTTCAAAGAAAAGGGTTCCTCTTGCATCGGCAAATCCTTCCCTTCGTCCAGCGATTGAGAATGCCTGGCAAGGAAATCCCGCACATAAAAGATCAAAGTCCGGCATTCGTTCTGTTTCAATATTTCTTGCGTCATTGCAGAACCACTCTCCTTCCGTATCAAACAGCACCCGGTAGTTGTGGTCTGCATATGCATCTGCTTCACAGTGTCCGACACAAGTGAAGCCCCCTGCCCTGTGCAGCCCTTCTCGGAATCCTCCGATTCCACTGAACAGGTCAAAAAATCGAATTGTTCCGGCTATCAGCCTCCCTTCGCTGCGAAAAAAACAGTGCAGATTTCTCTGCACCGTTTCCGTCTCTTGGTTTCTGTTTTGTGATGTCTATTCTTCTGATTCCGCTTCCTCTGGCTCAGATTCTTCTGCTTCTTCGGTTTCCAGTTCTGTTGGCTCTGCTTCCGCTGGCTCTTCGTTTTCTGGCTCTGTCGGCTCTTCATCTGCTTCAGCTTCGTCCGGTTCTGTCATTTCTCCGTCTGTTTCAGCTTCCAGTGCTTCTGTCTCAGGCTCTTCTGCTTCAGGTTCTACTGACTCTTCATCCGGTTCTGATTTTGCAGTCTCAGGATCTTCCATTTCTGTTTCTTCGGCTTCCTCTGACTCTGCTTTCCATTTGGCTTCTTCTTTTTCGATTGCATCTTCGATAAGCCCGATTAAGAAGTCTTTCTGTTTCATGCCATTCCTGGCGAGGACTGCTTTCAGTCTGGAAAATAAATCCTCGGTTACCTGTACTGCTACTGTTCTTAAATCTGCCATGTTCGTCTTTTCTCCTTTTCTTGTCATGTGTTCTTCGATTACCATTTCAAGGTATTTTGGTATGCTGATTCCTAACTCTTCGACTTCCAGTTTTAGCTTTTCATGCAGCTCTACCGGGATTTTTCCGCATATGTTTTTCATCTCCATTGTGTTCGTTCTCCTTTCTTTTTTCTACATACAACATACCCTAAAACGTGACAGAAAGCTATTCACAATACCCAACGAATATGAGGCTCTCAAAAGCTCCCAAAGGATGCAGATCCAATAACATTCAATAGGCATCACCCCTTTCAAAAATCCGTGATTTATACTAATTTGACTGCTTGAAATTTGGCTATTTTATCACCAGGAAAGACTTGACTTTTTCAGAATGCATCCTCAAGCCCGGAGAGAAAATCCAGCATCTGGGACGGGATTTCTTCCTTTTTTGAAACACTCTCCCCGGAGCCAGAAATGGAAACACCTGCCAGTTCTTCCCGGATTGCCTGCCGGATGCTTTTCTCCAGCTGGTTGTTTTCCTGATCTTTTAAGATCACCTGAACCAGATAGCTGCTCTTCTGTCCATCTGGAACACTTTGCAGGATCTCCCATGCCTTTTTGTGATCTGGGTTATCAAGGTTCAGGCGGAACGAGAAAACGGGTCTCTTTACTTCGCGCACATCTGCCCCACAATCCGCTCATAGCCGGAAGCATTGGCGTGTACGTCTGTCAGGTAAATCTGCCGACACAGCCCGTCCTGCGGTGTCACGTGCCGTTTCAGAATGCTGGCTCCGCCGCCCATGATCACGGACGGAATTGCCTTCAGATCGAACCCGGCTTCCATAATTGCAGACAGTATTTTCTCCGTGTAGAGCCTTCCCTGCCGGACAATGATTTCTTTTGCGGCCGGGTCCATGCTGCAGCTCTGGCCGTTCAGAACACGTTCGATCTGAATATCCGTTACAGACAGTCCGGTATTTCTGCGTACCTGCTCGGTGATCTCATCCACACACCGGATCACACCAAGTTCCAGGCTGCGGCAGGTAGCGGCATTTGGAACACTGTTGTCCAGCCGCATCAGGTCTACGGTCCAGCCACCGATATCTGCGAGAAGAACAGAAGGCTCGTCCCGAACACATTCCGGGTGGAGAGCCAGGGCTGAGTATCCCTGTGGGAACAGTTTTACATCCTGAATCCGGATCTCATAGCTCTCATCCTCGTACCGGAAACGCAGAGGCTGCTCTTTCCGAAACAGATATTCCCGGAAACCTTTTTTCTCCCTGCCAAAACTTGCCAGTGGGAGGCCGGCTGCCAGAACCACATCTGTTTTCCTCTCTCCCCGGCGGTAGCGGATCTCCTGTGCAATGGCTGCCATTGTCAAAAGATAATAATTGTCATTGGAAGTCTTGCTTCTCACCAGCGTCTGCCGCCCAGTTCCACACACATAAAATTTCCCATTGTACTGCAGGACATTTTGCATGGTATACGGCTCATAATCGTACCCGGTCAGTCCAGTCGGGAAACACACATGGGGAGTTTTGATGGCATAATATCCATGATCGATTCCTATAACAATAAGTCACCACATCCTTTCAGGTTTTTCTTGTTCTTTTCCAGCAGGTGGTCTTTTGGTCTGGAAAAAGAAAAAGGGCAGAACCCCGAAGAGCCCTGCCCGTAATAAAAAATACAGCCATGTATATTTGCAAATAAATACGCATAACTGTATTAGTTTAATTCTTATTAATCTTCAAACTCTTTTAACTCGTCAAGCGGTTCTTTTGAAGTATCTATTGCCATATTGTTCTTTAACCAATCAGCTTTGCTATAACCTGTTCCGGTCAATTCAAATATTTCACCTTTATACCCTACAGCTTTAACCCAGCCCCATTCTATAAGTCTGTCTAAAGCCTCTTCCCATCTCGCAGATTCTCTTTTTGAATTATCAGCCATAAACTGCTTACCTGATGTAAAAATCTGAGTAGGTGAACCAAGTGTCCGTATCTTTAGTATTTGCCCATCACCATCAGCCGCATATACTAATAAAAAGGCAGAGTCCACTGGAATGTTCCCAACATCATCTAGCCCTACAACTGATTTATTTTCTTCTGGATTTCCAATAATTAACGTATTATCTTCAACCTGGAACAATTTTTTGATATCTTCACTTGTTGCTGTAGGAATTTCTTTCAAGGTTAACTGGTTATTTTCTAGGTCAGTGAGTCTACTATAGAATTGAGAAAACATCTCTTTCATGTCATCTAGCATCTTCTGCTGATGTTCTCCAAGTTCAGTATTTGCTTTATTTCGTCCTTCTGCCTCTTCATTAATTATATCCACTATATCTCGATATCGAACCCATCCAGCGTTATCATCAACATAGTTAACGGCGTTCCTAAATGTCGGTGATGCCACATACTTTAAACTGTTTAAATCTGTGAAAAAATCAACTGTATTTTTATCATTTTTGACTTTTTCTCTAAACTCATCCAGTTTCTTCATTTTATCATACTTATCATTTCCGGTATCCTTTTCACTTTCAGAAATAGCCGAAGGTTGTTTAATCAATACAAGTACTGGTAATCCTTTAGTTTTTGCATAATTGTATTCTTTCTCTGTGTAACTTATACCAGTTTCTTCATCAATTGACCCATACCTAGCACCAATAACAAGAAGATAAAAATCACACTCATCAATCATTTTTGTTATAACATTCCATTGACTTGTAGGTGCAGCATGAAATTGCTCCATTCCTACCGGAATAAAATTATTCTCTAGTGCCACACCTACCAATGCCTGTCTTTCCTTTTTAAGATCTTCATAGGTAGAACTTATAAAAATAGAAAACTTTCGTCTATTCTTCATATCAATATGCTCCTTTTATACTTATCTCTTATCACTCCAGGTTTCCGCAAAATCAAATTTCACAAACTCTACTAATAATGATACCACAAAAATGAGTTAGGGTATATTTTTATTTACATTTCTTAAGCTAATTCTCGAAGCCATTCTCTGATTTCCATTGGTGTATTTTTGCAAAAATCCCTAATCCACATTTCATGCAATCTGGACTCTGATTCTGTATTTTCTATGCTCACAGCACATCCACCTGTTTCCTGAAGTGCTTCCAAACAATCCCATTCTTTTTTAAAGTCTCCTGCAAATTCCATCCAAACTTTTATGTGATATTCCTTAAAACCAAGATGATAAATCAGATAAGTCAACCTGTCGAAATCAGCTAACTACATTTTTTCTTTCTTGAGTAATAACCTTTTATCATGCTCGCTACATAAATATAAAAATGCAAGCTGCTCTATCTTTGCCTGCTCCATACATTTCTCCCTTCTCTTCTGTCTTTGTCTCATTTTTACAACCGATTCTACCTTGTCCAATCGTTAAAATCAATACAGATGGTGCAAAAAGTGAGACAAACCATCTTTTTACCAGAGAGGAAGAGATTTAAGATGCCAAAGCCAAGGACACAGTCTGGTGAGAAGAATCTGATTAGCCAGCGATTGATTGAACTTCGCAAGACCCACAATATGTCTCAGCGTGATCTTGCCTATAAACTCCAGTTAGCTGGTTACGATATGGATAAAAATGTAATCACCAGAATCGAAACAAACAAGCGTTATGTCACTGATCTTGAATTAAAAGCCATTGCTGAAATCTTTCAGGTTTCATACATATTTCTCATTGATGGCAAAGATGAATAGAAGTGACAAATGGGGAAGTTCCTTTCGTGCTTCCCCATTTTATCCGTCCCTTTTTTACAAATTTAATAGTTCCAGAATTTTCTGCATGCCAGCCTGATATAAAGATTCCGCATATAATATCCATCTCTCACTAACTTCAGTAACGTATTTGTCTATTGTTTTTCGCTTTTCTTTTGATAATCCCATTGTCTGAACCTGTTCTTCATATTTCGATATTTTTTCAAGCATTCCCTGGTACACTGTATTTTCTTTCAGCTGATCTTCAACCTCATCAATCCAGGTATCCAGCAGCAACTCCAGCAGTTTCTTTGTGTCACCGTCATCATTTCCCAATATTGCTTTTTTAATTTTTCCAAGCATTGCTCCATAGGAGATCATTTGAGCCTGTCCCATATAAAAATGGTACTGTTCTTCTATCATTTCCTTTTCGCTTTCCAGTCGGAAATATTGATGCACTGCCTTATGCTCTTCTGTCGTTAGACTGATTGCCTGATTCGACTCCATAAATGTTTCTATTACTGGATACCTCTCTGTAAGTTCCAGTATTTTATTTTGCAGTCTCTGGTATTCCGCATCATGCTTTTTCAGATAGGTGCAAACCTGTTCTCCTATCCGTATCCCCAAGCATTGCTCATTCCAGATGATATCTGGCTGTGCTGTCATATCGGTGTCTCCCTTCTGTGTAGTTTTCCTGTTCCAAGCACAAGACTATACCACACTTCTGGGAGAAAGCTATTCACCAAACCTACTGAAATCTCCTGGCAGATTCTGTGCAACCTATCCCTTTTCCCACAAAAAAACTGGTATGAAAGACTCCTTGTTCTCTCATACCAGCTATCTATTTCTTATTTAACTGAATACACATTCTTTTCTATTCTCTGTGTATCCTGTACTTATTTATGGCAAAAATCAGACTACAGACACGCTATACACTCTTATGCTACATAATCCAGTTTACTGCATCCAGGTTCAAATGTCACATTGAAAATTCCAATCTGAGAAGTAGAGATCGGTGCAAGAAAACTTCTGCCGGAAAAATACTGTGCAAAGCCATCGTTTGGTGCACCGATTGGAAATGCCATCTCTTTAGCATGCGCACGCATCGCTTCCTCTTCGTATGGCAAATCTCCTTCACCTGCTTCCCACACTTCCTTTGCAAGATTGAAAACAGCCCATGCTTTTGGCCATCCTGCATAGAATGCAACATGTGTGATCACAGCAGCAATCTCTTTTTGTGTCACACCATGTTCTTTTGCATTCTGTAAATGATATATTAAAGAAGAATCCGTAATTCCGGAAGCCATCAGAGCAACCACTGTGATAATACTCCTTGTTTTTACATCGATATCCTGGTTATTCCAGTTTTCGCCGAAAAGTACATCATCGTTAAAATGTGCAAATTCCGGTGCGAATTCACCAAGTGCATTTCTTCCTGCTGTCTGTACTATTTTTTCCATATTCTATATACCTCCATAACGCTGTTATTTATAAAGAGTTTACCCATTCACTGATTTCCTGTTTCGTTCCACAATTTAGCAGTCTGCCTTCTGTAATAACCGCATCCGGTGCAGATGACTGCAATTCTTTCACAGTGTTTCCAAATCCACTTCCTCCGGATGTTGCAAAAAGCACAATCTTTTTACCACTGAAATCGTAAGCTTCTAAAAATGTATTGATGATTGTCGGCGCAACATACCACCAGATTGGGAATCCCAGAAGGATCTCGTCATAAGAACTCATATCCATCTCTTTTTTCATAATCGCCGGTCTATATTTTTTATCACTCATTTCCACACTGCTTCTGGATTTTTTATTCATCCAGTCAAGATCAGGCTTTGTATATGGAACTTTTGGCTCAATCTCAAACAAATCCGCTTTTACTTCCTCTGCGATCATCTCTGCTACTTTTTTTGTTGTTCCGCTTGCACTGAAAAATGCCACTAATTTTTTACTCATAATAAAAAGCCCCTTTCTTTGCATATTTTTCACAAAAAATAGATGTATAAGATTTACATTCATCTTACACATCTATTTTAAGCTCTATCACTTCATTATGTCTAATGCTTATATTGAATTTTGTTTTATGCCTGAAAAGCATTAATCTCCTCGATCATTTTACGGACTGCCAAAGAATATGGGATATTACGTCGCCAGGCAATCACCGTACTGGTCGTGATTTCAGGAGAAATTCTTCGCTGTACAAGAATATCCTCTCGCCAATACTTTGCAGCACCTTCGATTGATATTGGATAGCCCAGTCCATTTGCCGCCATGACTCCTGCATTTGTTCCGAGATTACTTGTAAAAGCAATCTGCAGTTTCGAAAAGTCTTTTCCAAACCAATTGGCAAGTTCACTTTGAACATTTACTCTTTCCGGCAGGATCAATGGTTTTCCAATAAGATCTTCTTTTCTTGTAAACTCTTTTTCTGCCAGTGGATCATCCGGCCGCATTCCAACACACCAGTGATCGCAATCTGTGATTCTGATATAATCCAGCCCTTCGGTATCCACCGGCTCCATGAATAATGCAATATCTACAAGTCCTTTGTTCATCATCTCATACACTGCATCTGCTGTTGCAGTATGCAATACGATCTGAACCAGCGGGTATTTTTCTTTATATGTTTTACATATCTCCGCCAATGTCTCCACCGCTGCAAATTCACCGCATCCAATGGTTATATTTCCCTCTACAACATCTTCTTTTCCTTTCAGTTCCTCAAGTGTTTTTTCCTCAAGATTAAGGATCTCCAGGGCACGCCTTTTTAATAAAATCCCCTCTTCAGTAAGCGAAATTTTCTTCCCGCTTCGAATAAATAATGTTACTCCAAGCTCCTCTTCAAATGCCGCCATTTGTCTGGATAGCGTTGGCTGGGTAATATGCAATTGTTCTGCTGCTTTTGTAAAGCTCTGTTCTTTTGCCACCGTCAGAAAATAGCGCAATAGTCTTAATTCCATATTTATATACACCTCTTTTATGAGAAAGAATAATATTTTCAGTAGAATAGGATTGATTATCATCCCTCCAAATTTCGATTTCTCAGTTTCAAAAACTAAAAGTTGTTGTATTCTATACTGATACATCAATAGAATTACGAACTAGCCTATTACCATTTTTGACAAGTGTTGCTTCCACTGATTCTTTTGTGACATTATCAAGAATACTTGTATCAAATTTTTGTCCCGGTTTCCAATTTGGATTAGCTGCTTTCACTGCTGCATACATAGCGGATCTATACTGTCCTTCATATTGTTCTAAAGCCCATGTACCACTTAAACGTTTATCTTTATTCACACTTAATTGATAATCTTTGAAAATATCTGAACGCTTAGTTGTATCACCATTTGAAACACCATTTTCTTGAATAAATTCTTTCTTTACATTATCAAACATTTTTTGACGATATTCCTCAGATACATTCGTGAGTTTCTGCCA